>ENA-OWNS01000174-OWNS01000174.1-marine-metagenome-genome-assembly--contig:-NODE-174-length-33435-cov-5.972001_pt1 | contig 33435 bp, 33 predicted proteins | sample MGYA00238137_ERZ651772 | MGnify/ENA primary metagenome ERZ651772 (study PRJEB26903, sample SAMN06264699) | marine metagenome | isolation source: Columbia River Estuary | place: USA:Columbia River Estuary... | reverse complement strand
ATAGACTCCTCACTACTTTTGTAGTTGTCAAAAAGATTACTCCAACCCGGTGCTGCAAAACCAAGCTCGAATCGTTTGGCTATAGTGCCGCTTATGCCTCGTTTTTTAGCATAATCAACTACTTTCTTTTTTGCAGAGGATTGTTTTAACTGGTTCTGATAAAAACTACTGAGTTCTGTCATTAAATTACTGTAGCGTTTAAAGCGCGAATCAACTGGCTTAGCAGTTTGGTCATAAATGACAGAAATGCCTGATTCGCCAGCTACAGTTTCGATTGCCTCAACAAAAGCTAAATGATCGAACTTCATTATAAAATCAATTATTCCACCACTCTCACCACAACCAAAGCAATGATAAATTTGCTTAGTAGGTACTACAGTAAAAGATGGTGTTTTCTCTTCATGAAAGGGGCAGCAAGCCTTGTAGTCCTTCCCTGCCTTCTTTAATGACACACGCTTATTAATTAGACCAACAATATCTACTCTATTAGGTAAATCATTGATAAAATCTCTGTCAATAAATGGCATAATTTATAAGGTTATTTTTACTTTCATTTCTTTTTATTTTAATGTTAAAAATCGAATTTATTCACCCTAAATTTTTACCAACCTGGATATTAATTTTACTAATGCGAATTGGGGTTTTTATTCCCTTTCAATTCCAAGTAATCCTTGGCAAAATAATCGGCAAGGTTATTTATCCTTTTATGTCAAAATTACGGGCAACAGCCTATTCTAATATCTCTAACTGTTTTCCAGAAAAAAAACAACCTCAGGTTACTTCATTAGTTAAGCAGCATTTTGAAGCAATTGGTATTAGTCTTTTTGAAACAGCAAACGCTTATTATGGAAGCGATAGAAAAATTAAAAAATTATTCACTATCAGCAATGAACATCATTTTAGAGATGCCTTAAAAAAAGAAGGTGGCATTATTTTGCTTTGCTCGCATTTTATGCCACTGATGTTAGGCAGTCGTGCATTACTTATTAACAATACAATAGCTAATATTTACCGCCCTCAAAATAACCCGTTATTTGACCAAGTGATGGTTAAAGGTTACATGAAAAATGGTGCTGTAATGATTAAAAGTACTGATACCAGATCAATCGTAAAAGCTATAAATAACAGCCTACCAATTTGGTATGCGCCAGACCAAGATCTAGGAATTAATAATAGTGTTTTTGCACCTTTATTTGGTATTGAAACTGCAACAGCAACAGCCACTGCAAGACTTGCCAAAAATAATAATACTCGAGTTATTCCATACAGTTTTATCAGAACTAAGAATGGATACGAAATGTCATTTGAAAAACCGCTTGAAAATTATCCAAGTGATAATCCTATTAACGATGCGTATATTACTAACCAAATTTTAGAAAAACAAATAAACAGAGCCCCAGAACAATATTTATGGATTCATCGTCGCTTTAAGACAAGGCCAGAGGGTGAAGAAAATTTTTATAAATATAATTAAAATATTCTATTTAGAAATACAACAATTAAAAAAAATAGCGTATAATTTGCAACTTAATTTTTGTCACATCTAACGTTTTATTATGTCAATTGATACACAAGCTATTATTAAAGAATATCAAAAAGATACCAGTGATACTGGCTCTGCCGATGTTCAGGTTGCCCTATTAACCGCACGAATCAAGCATTTAACTGAGCACTTTAAAACACATAAAAAAGATCACCACTCTAGAAGAGGACTTCTTCGCTTGGTATCTCAGCGTAAAAAATTACTTTCTTATGTTAAGAATAATGATATTACCTCTTATGCAAATTTAATTTCACGTTTAGGGTTAAGAAAATAATCATTAAAGTTGAAATTAAATAAAAGCCCCTATTTTGGGGCTTTTTTATTGGTTGTCGATTAAAATACAGACATGGAACTCTCAGCTAATTATCAAAACATATCTGATCTCAAAAGACGATTGAGCGCTCTATCTGATCATTTAGATGTTAATGAGAAAAGAGATCGCTTAGAAGAAGTAAGATTAGAACTAGAAAATTCAGAGATCTGGTCTAACCCCGATAAAGCAAAAGCTTTAGGAAAAGAAAAAGTTCAACTCGGAACACTTTGCAGTGCATTTGAACATTCCACAGCTGTTTTAAATGATGCTAAAGAGCTTCTCGAGATGGCAGAGGCAGAGAATGACGAAAACGCAGTTAAGGGGATTATTTCTGATTTAGATGAGATAGATACCTCAATAGCTTCATTTGAATTTCAGCGAATGTTTAGTGGAGAAATGGATCAAAATTCTGCTTACTTGGATATTCAATCTGGCTCTGGAGGAACAGAGGCTCAAGACTGGGCTGAAATGTTATTACGTATGTATTTACGTTGGGGTGATAAGCACAATTTTAAAGTTAAGCTTATGGAGGTTTCTGCGGGTGAAGTTGCTGGTATTAAATCTGCAACTATTCACTTTAATGGCGACTATGCATTTGGTTGGCTCAGAAGTGAAATAGGGATCCACCGATTAGTACGTAAATCACCTTATAATGCTAATGGGAAAAGACACACCTCATTTTCTTCAGTATTTGTATCTCCTGAGATTGATGATGATATTGAAATTGATATTAATCCGGCAGATCTTCGTATAGATACATATCGCGCCTCTGGGGCAGGTGGGCAACATGTAAACAAAACAGAATCAGCAGTCAGAATTACTCATTTACCAACGTCAACTGTTGTTCAATGTCAAGATGGTCGATCACAGCACGCTAATAAAGATCAAGCAATGAAGCAATTAAAATCAAAACTTTATGAACTTGAGACACAGAAAAGAAACAGCGAAAAACAAGAACTTGAAGATTTAAAATCAGATATCGGTTGGGGTCATCAAATCCGCTCATATGTCCTTGATCAGTCACGCATTAAAGACCTAAGAACGGGTGTTGAGAGTAGCAATACTCAAGATGTTTTGGATGGAAATATAGATCAATTCATTGAAGCAAGCCTTAAAGCAGGCCTCTAGAATATAAATAACTTCATCTCGCTGTATTGCATCGGTAAAATTGTTTCATTAAAAATGATGCACATCAAATGAACGCTGTAGACAAAATCCAATTTAATGAAAAAGGGTTAGTGCCTGTAATAACTCAGGACTTTGTAACAAGTGAGATCTTAATGATGGCTTGGATGAACAAAGAAGCCTTATCTCTTAGTATTAAAACTCAAAAGGCCGTTTACTTCTCTAGATCTAGGCAAAAGTTATGGTTCAAAGGGGAAGAGTCAGGACATACTCAACAAATCATTGAGATTTATACCGACTGCGACCAAGACACCATTATGCTTAAAGTGAATCAAAAAGGTGGCATTGCTTGTCATACTGGTCGTGCTAATTGTTTTTTTAATAAATTAAAGAATAATGAATGGGTAAGTATTGCAGAGGTAATAAAAGACCCTAAAGAAATCTATGGATAAAATTCTATTGAACTTAGAGAAGATACTAGAGCAACGAAAAACTGCATCTTCAGATAAGTCCTACGTTGCCTCTTTATACAATGAGGGCACCAATAAAATATTAGAAAAAATTAGTGAAGAGTCTGAAGAAGTAATTATGGCTGCTAAAAATGAAGGAAATGCAGAAATCATTCATGAAATTGCAGATCTATGGTTTCATACCTTAGTTTTACTTCGTCACAAAAATATTAGCGTTGAAGAAATTGAATCTGAATTAGCTCGTCGTTTTGGAATATCAGGGCATGAAGAAAAAGCTTCTAGAAATAAATAGATTACATAAATACTATATTTATTCTAATAACTCAATAGCACTTATAATTCCCTCTGCGACGTCAGTAATTCTTTTATTTTTATTCATCGCCATCTTACGAAGTATTTGGTAAGCCTCATCTTCGGTGATTTTTTTATGCTTCATTAATAAGCCTTTTGCTTTTTCTACTGCCTTTCTCTCGGCTAACTGGCTTCGAGTAGCATCCAGCTCGTCTTTGAGTGCCTGAAACTCCCTAAAACGCGCAATTGCAACATCAATAATTGGCTGAACTCTCTTCTCTTCAAGACCGTCAACAATATAGGCATTAACGCCTGACTTAATAGCAGTACCGGCCATGTGTTCTTCAGAACTTTCAGTAAACATAACAATAGGTTTAGGCTTAGTCTTATTGACATCTCTCAGGTTAGCAAAAACAGCCTCATCTGGAATATCAGCATTCACAATAACAACGTCAGCATGGGTAATTTCATTGCTATTTGCAAGATTGGAGCTTCCTTCTAAACGACAGATTACTTCATGACCTTTATCTTGAAGGGCACGACGAAGAATAGCAGAGCGCCCCATATTCTCATCGACTAAAATAATTTTAAGAGCTGACTGTTTCATTTTAATTTTATTCGTTTAATTATTTTTTTATTGACCACTAATATACCTCATTCAGTTTCAATTTAATATTCGTTTGTTTTGATTGTTCATTTAAACTTAACTGAAAAGCCTTGGCTGGCGGAAAGGAGAGTAACCGCCAGCGAAGCTATTAATCTTCTACTTTAAAGATATGGATATAAAAGTAGATTTACCAAATAAAGGAATACTGAATCTCCTTTATCAATTTTTTTATCACTCATTAACAAACTCTGGATAGGCTTCTAAGCCACATTCAGTAAGATCCACACCATCATCTTCTTCTTCCGCACTAACACGTATTCCGATAATAGATTTAAGTGCATACCAAACCAGTCCAGAGGCAATAAATACCCAGACAAAAATGGTTAAAGCGCCAATTAGCTGAGCAGAAAATGTTACATCACTGTTAGTAAGTGGTACAGCCAAGAGGCCCCATAATCCAACAACTCCGTGAACTGAGATTGCACCGACTGGGTCATCAATCCTCAGTTTGCGATCAAACCATACAATAGAGAGCACTACAATAACACCGCCAACAGCTCCAATTAGAGTTGCCACTAGAGCACTTGGTGTATCTGGACCAGCTGTAATTGCTACAAGGCCTGCAAGGGCACCGTTTAGTGCCATTGTTAAGTCTGCCTTACCGAACCAAATCTTAGCAAATAGAAGTGCTGCTATTACACCACCAGCTGCCGCTGCATTTGTATTAACAAATACCATTGCAACTGCATCAGCACTCTCCTTACTTGCCATTGCTAATACCGAGCCACCGTTAAAGCCAAACCAACCCATCCACAAAATAAATGTACCTAGAGTAGCCAAAGGTAGGTTTGCACCTAAAATTGGTTTCGAGTTTCCAGCTTCATCGTATTTTCCCTTTCTTGGGCCAAGCAATAGAACACCTGCAAGTGCTGCTGCAGCTCCTGCCATATGAACAATACCGGAACCAGCAAAATCATAAAACCCAAAGTCGCTTAAAGAGTAGAGGCCAAAAACACTTGCACCACCCCATGTCCAAGAGCCTTCTAAAGGATAGATGATGGTCGTAAATATCAAGGCAAAAGCAAAGAAAGAAAACAATTTCATTCTCTCTGCAACAGCTCCAGACACTATCGACATTGAAGTAGCTACAAACACTACCTGGAAGTAAAAGTCAGAAGCATTCGAGTAGGTCTCTCCTTGCCCGCTTATTCCTGATAATAATACACCTCCACCATACATCAAGTCATAGCCATAAACCATATACATGGTACAAGCAATGGCAAATAAACCAATGTTTTTAGTTAAGATTTCAGCTGTATTTTTACTTCTAACCAAACCAGCTTCAAGCATTGAAAAGCCTGCAGCCATCCACATAACTAATGCACCCATTACCAAAAAGTAAAAAGTATCGATAGCATATTGTAATTCTAATATTTGAATTTCCATGTTTATCTCCTATAATGCTTCAGGACCAGATTCACCCGTACGAATACGAACAACCTGATCTAGATTTGATACAAAAATTTTACCGTCGCCAATCTTGCCGCCATTTATCTTGCAAGCGGAAGTGATGGACTCTATGACTTCATCAAGTTGCTCCTTAGTGATGGCGATCTCTATCTTTACTTTAGGTAAAAATTCAACTATAAATTCCGCTCCCCGATAAAGTTCAGTATGGCCTTTTTGTCTGCCAAAACCTTTGACTTCAGTTGCTGTAACGCCAGTTACATTTATTTCGGATAGAGCTTGTCTTACACTATCCAACCTTTTTGGCTGAATAATCGCTGTTACCATTTTCATATTAATACTCCATATAACAAAAACAAAAAAGGCCCACTACCTTAAAAAAAGGTAGCAGGCCTCTATACCAGTGCAGCTCAACTTTAAACTGACGAAAAAAAACGCTTATCTAGGTAAATTCCCAAATAAACGTCATTGTCTTTTCTTAAAAACCAACGTTGGAGTTCAAGTACGAGATATTATACGTATCAAAATTATTTAGTGTTCAGTATTTTTAGGTATTCCTCTTCAGTCAAAATTACAACATCGTTCACTTTTGCAGCTTTAAGCTTTGATTGACCAACATTTTCTCCAATAATTAGAAAGTCGGTTTTTGAGCTGACACTTGAACTCACTCCGATGCCATAGGCCTTTGCTTGCTTTTGTAACGCAGCTCGAGGTTGGCTCATTGCGCCAGTAAAAACAATTTTCTTATTTTGAAATGGGTTGTCATGTTGAACAGTTTGACTAACGAGTATGGTTTTTTCTAGTTCAAAACCCCCAGAAATCAAAGTCTCATATTGAGGTTTAATTGAATCCAAGCCGTTAAAAATAAGTTCAGCGGTCAATTCGGCAAAGCCTTCAATATTTGCTATATCTTCAACCGACAAATCAAAAAGCTTTTTCAAAGAGTGATGCTTTAGTAAGTTTTCACAGTTACCCATTCCAAGCCTTTGCACTCCAAAGGCTGCCAAAAAGCGCCAATCCTCAACACTCTCCTGTCGGGACCTGATTAGCTGGTTAACTAGATTTTGCGACGTTTTTTCACCAAAGCCCATCGACATTAATTCAGCTTCATCCAAAGCGTAAATATCGCTCACTTGGCGAATACCGTTTTCATACAGTTTTTTTATTGTGGCTTGGCCAAAGCCATCATTGTTTGCAAGCACTTTATAAAAGTAGACCATTTTGCCCACAATTTGATCGCCACAGGATTCATGATTTAGGCACATTAAAAAGTCAGACTCCCAAGACAATTCAGCCCCACAACTAGGGCATCTTTTTGGTATATCCACTTCTGCAGGTTTTAGGACCTTATTGATCTTCGGGATTACCAAGCCGCTCCGCGTTAATTCAACTACGCTTCCAGAACCCAGCCCCTGTTCTTTAACGAGGCCGTAATGGTGGCCAGTCGCACGATATATGGTTGCGCCACTAAGTAGTGTTGGCTCGAGTTCAGCAACCGGTGTAATCTTCCCTGTCCTTCCAACTTGCGCTGTAACCGAGATAACTTTGACTTGGGCTTTTTCTTTATTTTCTTTATATGCTATTTGCCAGCGATGAAATTTACGGTTAGAACCCATATGGGTTTTTAGCTCTTCATTAACAAGCTCAAAAACGACGCCATCGACATCAAAGTCAACCCCACTTTCCAATTCATTGACAATACTTTCAAAGTTTTCAGTGAATGCTGTGATGTCCCCCGACCATTGTGGTAATTGACTAAAGGGTACAAATAATGCAGCCTTATTAGTTATTGCATCTAAAGCAAAGTGATCCAACTCTTTTTCTTTAATAAGGCTAGCTTGAAAGTTTCTTGGATATTCAAAGTGATTGCTGAGATGAGACTCAAAATAACTCCTCTTTACAACAATTTCTCCAGCTCCCTGACCTCTTTGACTATCATTAAAAACTCCAAGTCCTCTTTTAAAAACTCTACTTATGTCACTACCTTTATTACCATCACCTCTTGTATAAAGCCTTTCTCCATCGTCATAGCCAGCGAATCCATCTAGTTTGGCAGTACCTTTTAATTGAACATCTTTAATAGGAAAATTAATTTCTTCAGCTGATTTAGTGATTCTTTCAAGCCATTTTTGAACTTCTTCCCAAGAGTAAGCCTTATCAGTTGACAACATCCTCTCAGGAAGTTTTACCTTTTCTTCCGAAAAGCCTTTATTTTCACTTTCTAATTTTTGTAAAAAAGGATGATCAGGCAACCTTTTAGTAAGTTCTGCTAGGAAAACAAAATCATAGTCTTGGTCACTGACAATTGACTCACCATCGCGATACATTTGATTAGCAATAATACAAAATTCAGCCAATTCATCATCAGATAAATCACTAATCAAAATATTTTGATTAGCAATCTTTTCAACTGTTTTTTTAGAAAGCATGATTTTTAAAATCTAGCTAATGAAGAGTATGTGGTAATTTTAGAATTTTGCAGCAAGCTTATTAAAGAATTCAAAACTAAAACTTAAAGTATCTTCATCATTTTCATTACTAAGGTCAACAAAAATAACTTCAGAATAAGATTCATCAATTTGTTTAACATAGAGTTGATATGTCTTAGCATTTTTCACAGTATTTAACAAAGTAGCAAAGAATCCTTTGCTAGAAGAGATATTTATAAAGTAGCTTCCCTCGAATAAATCTCGATCTTCTATATCAACATCTAACTCATCTAGGGCCCAACCAAGATAGCTCCATGATTGTTTTTTATTATAAGGAAAAACTAAAGTTGCATATCCAGAATCTGATTTAACGACCTTTACGAGATCATCATTACTATCAGTACTAGCTTGGATTTTATTAATAGCTTCAGTCCTGTCACTACCTAAAAAAACCATAAACGTTAAAAGCATTTCAGTTTCGAGTTCTACATCCTTTTCACGAGGCTGCCAAAGCCTTTGTTCACCTTTAATGACTTCTCCAATTGAAGTTAAAGTCAGATATACTTCGGTTTTATTTTGACCCTCAATAGGCTCCATACGAACCCTGTACTTATCTGCAATTGGAAGGCCATACTGAGTTTTTAAAGCCTTTGATAACGCTGCACGAATCATGCCAAGGGACTTATCAGGAACCTTGGTCTCTATCTCTAGATAATCAGTTTCAAGAAGGCCAATTTTTTGATTTTCTTTTTCAATTACAAACCCATAGGACCTAAAAAATTCTTTTGACAATGACCACACTTCACTAGTTGGTTTATCGACAACCAGCCAGCGACGATGACTATCACGCATCACCTCAACATTTCCAACCTCAGTTAGAATATCTTGATTATTACTTACTTCAACGTTTTCGGCAAATAGGCCCCCAGAACTAGGCTTAGTTAAGTCAGGTGGAATTACCAATGAACTAGTTGAATCATCAGCTTGATAGCTGATCACTCTAGTACCTAAGCCAATCTTTTGTACGGGATCTACAACTTTTGAACAGCTTATAACTAATAAACTAGCAGAAACAATAACTAAACAATTGATGACTCTCATATTAATCCTAATTCCTCTAAATCGTTCATAATAATTGACTGATACTCCTTGGATAATACCAGTAATGGCAATCTAATTCCTTTTGAGCATTTTCCCATCTTATGAAGAGCCCATTTAACTGGAATTGGATTTGCCTCCAAAAACAAATTCTTATGGAGTCCTTCAAGCTTAGTATTTAAATTATTAGCAAGTTCCGATTGTCCAGATAGAGCTGATAAATAAACCTTTTGAAGCTCTTTAGGCACAACATTTGCAGTAACTGAAATACCTCCATGACCACCTAATAAAAGAAAATCTAGTGCAGTAGCATCATCACCAGTCAATAACAAAAAGTCCTTTGGGCATCTTTCAACTAACTGTTTAATGACAGAAAGATCACCAGTTGCATCTTTTATGCCAATAATGTTATCAATTTCAGCTAGTCTCACAGTTGTATCTACTGACATATTCACCGCAGTTCTTCCAGGCACGTTATAAAGTATTTGATTAATATCTACAGTCTCAGCTATCAATTTATAATGCTGAAATAAGCCCTCTTGAGTTGGCTTATTGTAGTAAGGAGTCACTAATAAACAGGCATCAGCGCCTAAACGCTTCGCCTCCTGTGTGAGTTCTATAGCTTCCGATGTAGAGTTTCCGCCAGTGCCGGCTATTATTGGAATTCTTTTTGCGGCATAGTCAACAGTATGCTTAATTATCTTAAGGTGTTCTTTAACTCCTACAGTTGCAGACTCTCCTGTAGTTCCAACAGATACAATCGAACTCGTTCCTGCATCAATATGAAAATCTATCAAATGATTAAGAGATTCATAATCTACTGATCCATCATCAAACATTGGAGTGATTAATGCCACACTGGAACCGACAAAAGAGTGATTATTATTCATAAAATGGTTCATTCAAAATATTGCTAGAATTATATACGATTGACCTCATAATAACAATTCCACTAAAGACTATATCGTAATAGTTATTAAACTTTTAGGTCGGGTCTTTTTTGCTTTGTTCTTTTAATTGATTGCTCTAGACGCCAAGCGTCTATTTTTGCCTGATTTCCACTGAGCAACACCTCAGGAACTGAATGCCCATCGACAACTTCAGGTCTAGTATAGTGAGGGTAATCAAGCAAATTATCAGTAAATGAATCCTTTAAAGAATCTTCATTTCCTAAAACATTTGGTAAGCGACGACTTATTGTATCAATGACAACCATTGCAGCCAACTCACCACCACTAATAACATAATCACCTATTGAAACTTCATAATCAATGTCATTCTCTATGACTCTTTCATCTATACCTTCATAGCGCCCACAAAGCATCGTCAATGAGTCATAAGTTGTCAATTTTTCTACCAAATCTTGATCAAGTTTTTTTCCCTGTGGTGACAAATAAATTACTTTAGTTTTTGGGTTTTGTTTCTTTATCTCGATAATACAATCCCTTATTGGCTGAACTTGCATTACCATTCCAGCACCACCACCATAGGACTTATCATCAACATTTTTATATTTATTTAAGCTGAAGTCTCTTAATTGCCAAGTCGTAATTGAAATGATTGATTTTTTGATTGCCCTTGCTATAACACCCTCCTCTTTAATGGCAGAAAACATTTCAGGGAAAAGGGTAATAATATCAAATTTCATTGATTGACCATTAGCTCCAATAATAAACTAACTAACCTAGTATATTAGTTAGCACTTGAGAATAAATTTTGCTTAAGTCTTCTAAATCTTGAACTGAAACTGATTCATTGACCTGATGAATTGTTGAATTGTTAGGTCCTAATTCAACTACCTGGGTTCCTTCTTGGGCAATAAATCGACCATCGGAAGTTCCTCCAGATGTCGAGAGTTCTGGCTTAATTGCCTTTATTTTTTCAATTGCATCAACGCATGCAGACACTAGCTCTCCTTTTGGCGTTAAAAATGGATAACCAGAATGCGACCATTCAACAAAATAATTAAGTTTATGGCTATCTAAAATATCATTTACTCTTTTCTGTAATTCTTCTTTTGTTGTTTCAGTTGAATATCTAAAGTTAAACATTACTTCAACCTCACCAGGTATTACATTTGTCACTTTGTCACCAGAATGAATATTGGAAATTTGAAAAGAAGTTGCAGGAAAGTAGTCATTGCCATTGTCCCATTGCTCATCACATAACTGATTCAAAGCTGGAGTAACAAGATGAATAGGGTTATCTGCTAATTGAGGATAGGCGATATGTCCTTGCTTTCCTTTAACTCTTAAGCAAGCATTTAGTGAACCTCTCCTACCATTTTTTATGACATCACCGAGGATAGCTGTTGATGATGGCTCACCGACCAAACAAAAGTCTATCTTTTGATTATTATCTTTTAGGAAATCCATTACTTTAGCCGTTCCATTAATGGCAACTCCTTCCTCATCGGAAGTAATTAAAAATGCAATAATGCCGTTGTGATTTGGATTTTTTTCAATAAAATTTTCTGTTGCCACAACCATTGAAGCTAAAGAGCCTTTCATATCAGCTGCACCTCTTCCGTAAAGCATTCCATTTTTTATTGTAGGCTCAAATGGATTACTTTCCCATGCGTCATCATCTCCAGCGGGAACAACATCAGTATGCCCCGCAAAAGAAAAGATAGGGCCATTATTACCATGAACAGCCCAAAAATTATCTACATCGCCAAATTTAAGCGGGTAAATCGTAAACCCAATTTTTTCGAGTCGTTCGATCATCAAGGCCTGACAGCCATTATCGTCAGGTGTCACAGATGCCCTACTTATAAGTGATTTTGCTAGTTCCAGTGTTGCGCTCATAGTTGCTATTTTACTTGTAAATTTAATATCGTATCTAGAGCCTCTTCTATAATGTTTCTGTCAGGATGACTCTCTGGCATTAGATATATAGCTTTTTGCCAATAATCTCTTGCTTGATCAAGATCTGCTTGATGAGCTGCAACAATGCCTGCAAAATAGAGTACTTGAATTGATTGGGGATCAAGGCTTAGTGCTTTTTCAATCAAAATTTTAGACTTTCCATAAAATTTACCATCTTGATTTGCAGCAATAGCGCTGGCGTATTGAAGGAGCAGATCAATATCATTTGGATTGATTAAAAATGCCTTCTCAAAAGATTCAATTGATTTTTCGACATTACCAGTACCAACTTGCGCTAGACCTAGCATCTTCCATGCCTGAAAGTCCTCCGGATTTTCAATTAAATAGCTCTCCAACTTGTTGATACTTTCAGTCATACTCAATGGCTCATTAATCCCATTATCAGCATTAGGCATTATTTTTGGAGCTAGCTGGGAATAGACTGATAGCGATAAAACTCCAACAAATAAAAATATCATCATTGACCATATTAACGGCTTAATAGTAATATTTTTTGACTCATTTTTATTAAGCTCTGAAGCTAAAGTACTAATAATCTCTTCTTCAGCTTCCTGGTACTGAGCCTTTTCTATAAGACCTTGACTAATATCTGATTCAAGTTCATTTTGTCTCTGACGATTAATAGCAATGTTGGAGTCATCATCACTTAAGTTTGATTTGATAGGCCTATAAAGAAACCAAGCTAAAAATAGACTTGATAAAACAATCATTAAAATAAATTGCCAGCTTAGAATCATGATTTAATCCTTAAAAAATACCGCCGATCCATTGCAGCAAACAAAGCTCCAAGAGCAATCATCAGTCCACCCAGCCATATCCACCTAACTAGAGGTTTATAGTAAACTCTTACGCTCCAAGCACCTCCAGCCAACTCCTCTCCTAATGCCACATATAGATCTCTAGTGAACGAAGGGTCAATTGCAGCCTCAGTCATTGGCATACCACTCTGGTAGTAACGCTTCTCAGGTCTGAGTTGTGTAATTTTTTTACCAATCTTGTAGACACTTATGTCACCGATAAAGCCTGAGTAATTATTTTTTTTATAAGGACTTACACCATTAAAAATAAAGTCATATCCTGCGATATTTTGAGACTCTCCAACACTCATCTTTATGTCTTTTTCAATCCCAAGTTGAGTTGTTACAGTAGCTCCAAGAACAAATACTGCGATTCCTAGATGTGCAATAATCATCCCTATAAAGGCCAATGAAAACTTTGATTTTTCTCTGATACGATTTATAAATAAAACCATGATATGAACTGAAACCCAAATAAAAAGCCCAATTGCAATTAGTACATAAATATTATCTGTGAGTACAACTCTTGCAAGCAATGTCAACAATACAATACCAATCCAGTCATACCTTAGAAGTGAGGCTATTCTAGAAAAATTATCTTTCTTCCAGCGAACAAAAGGAAAAATTGCCAGTGCCAATACAGCAGGAAGCATGATAGGTACAAAAACTGCCTTAAAATATGGTGCTCCAACTGATATTTTGCCAAGGTTTAGTGAGTCAAGTATTAGTGGATAGAGTGTTCCCAAAAGCACACTAAGCATTGCTGTAACAAGCAATATATTATTAATTAAAAGTCCGGTTTCTCTTGAAAATAATGCAAAAGGATTGCTCTTTTGTAATAAGTTGTAACGCATTGAATATAAAACTAAAGATCCACCAATAACAATAAATAAAAATATCAGAATAAACAAACCCCTTGTGGGGTCTGTAGCAAAAGCATGGACAGATGTTAAAACGCCAGATCTAACTAAAAAAGTCCCTAATAAACTTAATGAAAACCCGCCAATAGCTAGAAGCACTGTCCACTGCCTGAATGCGCCTCTTTTCTCACTAACACTTAAGGAATGGATAAGTGCAGTTGCAACCAGCCAGGGCATAAAAGATGCATTTTCTACAGGGTCCCAGAACCACCATCCACCCCAACCAAGTTCATAATACGCCCACCAACTTCCAAGAGTAATTCCAACTGTTAAAAATGCCCATGAGATTAGTGCCCAAGGCCTAGTCCATCTTAGCCATGTACTATCAAGCTGTCCTCTTATTAATGCAGACACCACAAAAGCAAAAGGTACTGCCAAGCCAACATAGCCCATATATAGCATAGGAGGGTGGACTGCGAGACCAAAGTCTTGGAGAAGTGGATTAAGCTCTCGACCTTCTAATGGAGGAAGCATTAATCGTTCAAATGGATTAGATGTAAAAAGTAAAAAAAGTAAAAATCCAAAGCTCACAGCACCCAACACTATGAGAATTTGATTTAATAAGTCTGATGGAATTCGCTTTGAAAAAAGACTTACCGCAACGCTCCATAAGGAAAGCACAAAAACCCATAAAAGCAAAGAACCTTCATGAGCACCCCATACGGCAGAGGCTTTATATAGTATTGGAAGCTGAGTATTTGAATTGTCAGCAACATACTTCACTGAAAAGTCATTAGTAAGAAAAGCACTCATTAATACGAAGAAAGCTACTGCAATCCAAAAGCACTGAACCCAAACTAATGGCTTTGCAAGTTGTGCCAGTGAAAATTTATTCTGGTACAGACCAATCGAAGGCAAAACCACCAGCAACACAGAAAATATTAATGCAAGAACGAGAGCAAAATGTCCAACTTCAATTAACATAATTTACTACTTGTTAAAAACAAAAAATAGGCTTTAAGAGGCTAATATTTTACAGGATTATTGTGGTCCTATATTGACTCACATTGTTTCATTATTCTGATAATTACTAATGGAAATTAAAAACTACTATTATCTTTAATAAAGCTAATATATTAAACATTTAGCTTTAAAATTTACATTTATTAATTTAACCATTACAAACGAAGAATCATGGAAATTATATTCACCATATTAAATATAATTAAATACCTAATTTACATAGTCATTATTCTTGTTATAGTAGTGCTTCTGTTTCTTAATTTTTCCCCGGTCTTTGGAGGTTCACCTGACAAAGATAGTAACAAACTTATTAAAAGCTCAAAAAACTTTATTGATGGAAAATTTGTTAATTTACAAACAACATATATAAATTTACGAACTTCAGAGAAAAGCGCTTCTTTAATGGATTGGATTTCTCCACCAAAGGATAAAAACCCACTTAAGCCTCTTCCTACAAAACAATTGAAAAGTAGCGATTTAACACCAGGTAAGTTTGCTTGGCTTGGTCACTCAACTCTTTTGATGAATACTGATGGAATCATTATTATGACTGACCCAGTCTTTAATAGAGCCTCTCCACTACCTATTTTTGGCAAGCCTTTTGCATATGAAAATTCAACTAATATCGATGATCTCCCACAAGTTGATGTAGTCGTCATATCCCATGACCATTATGACCACCTTGACTCAAAAGCAATTATAGAACTTTCTAAACGAGTCGATCACTTCTTTGTTCCTTTAGGAATTAAAGCGCATTTGGAACGATGGGGCGTGGAAAAAGATAGGATTAGTGAGCTTGATTGGCATGACAGTGAAAACTATAAAAATATTAAGTTCACATTAACTCCTGCTCAACATTTTAGTGGACGAGGACTAACAGACGGAAACTCAACACTATGGGGTTCATGGATTATTTCTTCTAATTCAATGAAAGCTTACTTTAGTGGAGATGGTGGATTTTCAGAAACATTTAAAGACTTAGGTGATCAATATGGTCCTTTCGATATAGCCTTTATTGAGAATGGTGCCTACAACGCTGGCTGGTCAAAAGTTCATATGTTTCCTGATGAGGTTGTTCAAGCTAATATCGACTTAAAATCAAAAGTACTTTTCCCAATTCATTGGTCTAAATTCGACTTATCTATTCACCCTTGGGATGAGCCAATAATTCGTGTTACCCAAGAAGCAAAAAAAAGAAACATCGACATTGCAACACCTATGATTGGTGAAATATTCGATTTGGTTGACCTTCCTCAGACTCCCTGGTGGAAGCCCCTTAGAAATTAAAATGAACCACTAAAGAACTATAGAAAAAAGATTTGATGGTGCGGAAGGAGAGACTCGAACTCTCACGTCTTGCGACACTGGAACCTAAATCCAGCGTGTCTACCAATTCCACCACTCCCGCGAAGAATTCTGAATTATACCCAATTAGAATTAAATAAGATTTACTAATTCTTTAAATTGCCATACCAGTTTAACTTTTCATTCAGTTTCACAATCTCCCCAACAATCATCAATGTAGGGGCATGAATATTCTCCTTTATTAATAAATCTGGTAAGGCCAATAAAGTTGTTATATAAACCTTCTGTTCAGGCATAGTTCCTTTTTCAATAATTGCAATAGGCATCTCTTTTCGCATTCCATGAGCAATCAATTGTTCGCATATGTGATTTGCACCACTCAAAGCCATATAAAAAACAATAGTCTGCTGTTCTACAACTAACTCCTTCCATGGAAGATTGCTAGTTCCATTTTTTAAATGAGCCGTTACAAATCTGCAAGACTGAGAGTAATCCCTATGAGTCAGAGGGATACCAGCGTAAGAAGAACAGCCAGATGCTGCTGTAACTCCAGGAACAACCTGAAACGGAATTCCATTTTCAGAAAGAGTCTCTATCTCTTCACCCCCACGGCCAAAAATAAATGGGTCACCACCCTTTAGTCGACATACTCTCTTTCCTGATTTTGCCAGCTCAACTAACTGAGCATTAATATCTATTTGTCGAGTAGACTCATCACTACCACCTTTTTTACCAACATATATGAGTTCAGAGTCTCTCCTAACTAACTCCATAACGCCTTTAGATACCAATCTGTCATACAGAACCACATCAGCTTGCTGAATCAACCTTAATGCCTTAAAAGTCAAAAGATCAGGGTCACCTGGCCCAGCGCCCACCAAATAAACCTCCCCCATACTCAATTCAACCAAATCTTTAAGTTGTTTTTCTATATCAGCTTTTGCCTCAACAATTCGTCCAGAAAAAACTTTCTCAGCAATTACTCCAGAAAAAGTAGTCTCCCAAAATGCTCTTCTATCTTTTATCTTAGAAAACCTGTCTTTAACTCTTTGCCTATACTCGCCAGCAATCTCAGCGAGAGTTCCATAAGCACTAGGAATAATAGTTTCTAATTTTGCTCGAATTATGCGAGCGAGAACTGGTGCTTTACCAGCCGATGAAACAGCAATTACGACGGGCGATCGATCGACAATAGAGGGCATAATAAAGCTCGATAAATCTGGTGAATCAACCACATTAACTGGAATACGTAACTTATGTGCAAGTCTGGATACCTCAGCATTTACTTTAGAATCATTGGTGGCAGAAATAATTACCGAATACTCACTAATATCTGAAGCTTCAAAATTCTTTTTAACTAAATTTAGAACATTTTCTTTAGCTAAATCATTTAATCCATCACAAAAAACTGGAGAGACACAAGTAATACTTGCCTGTGCTTTTAACAATAAGTTAATCTTTCTAAGAGCAATATCACCCCCTCCTACAACAAGGCATGGTTTTTGTCTTAAATTAATAAAAATGGGTAGATGGTCCATACTTTTAGCACAATTAAAATTCTATTATAAAGCGTTCATAATGACTAATGATTCATTAGTTACTTCGCACTCTTAATAGAGATCGATAAATAAACTAACAATATCATTAATTAAGTAAAAGCCCTTAAAGTCGAAGCGTTTTTTTAACAAAAGGAATTGAGATGGCTTTTTTTGATTGAAGTGATGCTCTATCTAACTGATCCATCGCAGATAATAAAATCTTCACATCTCTGGAGTAATATTTAAATAAATATTCATAAACCTTAGAATCAATCGTTAGATTTCTTTCGCTCATTTGATTGTTTAGTACAGACATCGTTAATTCATCATTGAGTTCTTCTAGCTTATAAACTGCTGCCAAACTAAGGCGAGTCTTTAAGTCTTTCATAACACTCAAGTCAGCTGGCATATTAGAGCCACTAACTAAAATAGAAACTTTTGCTTGCCTCGCTCGGTTATATAAATCAAAAAAGAAGTCTTGGTTATCATTTTTAATAACATCAACATTATCTAGACTAATCAAATTTAATTGATCAATAGAATCTAGTATGTGCTCTGGTAAAGAATCATTACAATCAATGTAAATAGCATTTTGATTATCTGAAAGTGCCTTTAGGACAGCTCCTTGCAAAACATGAGTTTTGCCAAGCCCTTGAGCTCCATAAACATAAATTTCAACAGAGTTCTTTTTTTCATAGAACTGATCAATAAATTCAAGAAGCTCTTTGTTACCAACAAAATTATCTAATAACATTTTAGAATCAAGTGAAATAGGTAATCCCAATTGATTCATTTTTTAGACTCTTGCAAAATAAATTTCTTAATCCAAAGCCACATATAATCTGCGCCACTCAAACCTGTTGAGGTAGCAACTATAATAAATACCATTTCTAAAAAGATAGAAAACTCAACATAAATCTGAATCAACAATAAAAACAGAACTAAAGCTATTTGTAAGACAGTATTGAACTTACTAATTAGAGTTGGCTGCAATAATTCGCTATCACTGGTCATTTCACCTAGGAAATATCCTAAAGCACCTGCAACAATAATAACGTCACGAACAAAAATTAACATAAATAACCATAAAGGTAGAATTCCAACCCAATAAAGCGTTATAAATGTGCACGTTAACAATATTTTGTCCGCCATCGGATCAAGAATAGAGCCGAGTCTCGTTTGAAAGGAGAACTGTTTAGCAATCCAACCATCCAATGCATCAGAAATTCCTGCCAACAAAAATAGCAACAACGTTAAAAGATACTGCCCTTTTAGTAACGCTATAACAACTGGAACTGTTAAAATAATGCGTATTACTGAAAGCACATTAGGTAGCATTGAATAGCCCATTAGTATGCCTAATTTAAATCATTTAGTTATAGACCTTAATTATACGGAAAAACCAAGATGTCATCATTGACTTACAAGGATTCAGGGGTTGATATTACCAAAGGAAATCAACTTATCGAGAAAATTAAACCCATTGCAAAATCAACTTTAAGGCAAGGTGTTTTAGCTGGTTTAGGCGGATTTGGTGCAATGTTTGAAATTCCAATTGATCGATATAAGAACCCTGTCTTGATTTCAGGCACTGATGGTGTTGGTACAAAATTAATGGTAGCAGAAATGCTTAATAAACATGACACTATTGGAATTGATTTGGTTGCAATGTGTGTTAATGATTTAATAGTTCAGGGCGCTGAACCGTTATTTTTTCTAGATTATTACGCAACAGGATCTCTCAATGAAGAAGTTGCGACTTCAGTCATTTCTGGAATTGGTGAAGGCTGTATTCAATCTGGTTGCGCCTTAATTGGAGGAGAAACTGCTGAAATGCCTGGCATGTACAAAGGTGAAGAATATGATTTAGCAGGCTTTTGCGTTGGAATTGTAGAAAAAAATAAAATTATTGATGGCTCAAAGGTCTCTGCTGGAGATCAAATAATTGCTCTTGGATCATCAGGACCTCATTCAAATGGATATTCTCTTATTCGTAAGGTTTTAGAAAAATCCAAACCTAGCTCCAGTCAACTCGATTCACTTATAGAACCAACAAAAATTTATGTTAAATCACTTCTTGACTTAATAGGTCAGTCACCGGTTCATGCCATAGCGCATATTACCGGTGGCGGTCTGTTAGAAAATATCCCTCGCGTATTACCAGAAAACGCCACTGCAGTGATAGATACCAATGCATGGCAACGTCCGATTGTTTTTGACTGGCTTCAAGAACAGGGAAACATTGAAGCATTAGAAATGTATAGAACGCTTAACTGTGGTGTTGGCATGGTAATCTGCGTTCCTGCTGATGCGGAACAAAAAACACTCGATATTCTAGCGGCAAATGGTGAGCAAGCTTTTGTTCTTGGTACGATTCAAGAAACCAAAGACGGACAACCACAGGTTCAACTGGATGGCATGACTGAATGACCCCTAGCGTGCAAAAACGATTGGTGGTTCTGGTCTCTGGTGGTGGTTCTAATTTGCAATCCATTATTGATGCCTGTGCGCAACAATCAGTGAATGCCAAAATCTCGGCAGTGATTAGTAACAACCCAGATGCAGGTGGCCTTGAAAGAGCAGCTAAGGGCAATATCCCCAATATTGCCCTCGATCATCGTACCTTTCAAAGCAGGGAATCCTTTGATCAGGCGCTTAGCGATCTCATAGATAGCTTTGCCCCAGACTTAGTCATACTAGCGGGTTTTATGCGGATTTTAACACCAAGATTTGTCGATCATTATTTGGGTAAAATGATGAATATCCATCCTTCATTATTACCCGCCTACCCAGGCCTTCATACTCACAGGCGTGCAATTGAAGCCGGTGAAAAAGAGGCCGGAGCTACGGTTCACTTTGTCACTCCTGAATTAGACGGTGGCCCAGCCATTATTCAGGCACGAGTTGCAATCGCTGCCTCTGACAATGAAGCTTCATTGGCGGCTAAAGTGCTTATCCATGAGCACCAAATTTACCCTAAAGCCATTGAATGGTTTTGTGAAGATAGACTGCAAATGAGGTCAGGCCTAGCTGAGCTGGATAATACGCCGCTAGAAAATCACGGAATTATTCATAAAAGCATTGAACATTCTGATTAAATTATTGTCCTAAACATATGCATCAATTAACCAAAAATTTAGCACCAACAAAGCCCATATCAGTATTAGCCATATCGATGGCCATTATTTTGGCTATGGGGGTATTTGTAGCTTCATTTAGCTGGGCAGAAAAACTTCAGGTCGCATCAGAATTTCTTGTACCTTTAGAAATGAAATATTCCACAAAAATTAAAGGCATGGATGTTGAATTAACCCAGCGTCTGGTAAAGAACGAAAACGGTCAATTTGCGGAAACCATCGTCGCTGAGGGCGTTCTGGGAAAGGTCACCGAAAAGGGCCTTTTTCATCTTTCGCAAAATGGTCATGTAATACCTGATAGTTTCACTAAGAAACAAAAAACGATTATTGGTAAGCGTTTTGAATTTCAAGAATATGATTGGCAAACTAAAAAACTGAATTTTTCCTTTAAAGAAGGAACTGGAAGCATCGGTCTCCTTTCAGGTTACCAAGATACAATGACCCACAAACAACAGTTGCGGTTTGATTTAGCTTCAGGGCTAAAGGATATCTACTACACTGTTATTAAGACTGGGAAGATCGAAGATTATCGTTACCAAGTTATCGGTAATGAGGTGCTAGCAACCAATATAGGCGAGTTGAACACCACTATTTTATTACGTAAGGATATCATCGAGGGCAAAGAATCCGCTGATATTCAATCCAAAATCTGGCTAGCCTCCGATTGGGATTTTGTCATGATGAAATTTGAAACCTATGACAAAGATAAAGTAACAACCATGAAATTTACTCAGGGAACTCTTAACGGGCAACCTATTACACCCTTAGAGAAAAAAGCAGAGATATAGGTATGACTATAAAAAAATCAGGCTCTAGTAAGTTCACAATTGCCGTCGGTAGCCTTATTGCAGTTGCTCTTATTTTGGGAGTACTCTACAAAACAGGCAGTCTGTCTAAACAAAATGAACTTGAGTTATTGGGTGTTATTCCTGAACAGACAATCATTGAATCTGTAAATAGTGATATTGCTCCGCCGTCCGCAAACATACCTCAGCAGTCTGAGGTTTCTGCTACTGTTTCACAAGAATCGGATCAAACCACTGAGGTGGCTTTGGAAGTACAGGCTGAACCTGTTGTAACACCAACTGCTCCTAGGCTCCCTGAGTTAGATAACAGCGATGAGTATGTAAGAGTTGCCATAGCCGAGCAGTCAAACAATAAAATGACTCAATGGCTAAAACCTGATGATCTTATTCGACGCTCAGCCAGCTTTATGGACGGTTTGGCGCGCGGCACGGTGTCTGAAAAGGTGTTTCCATTGGGTGTTGCCGAGGGTAAATTCACCACCCATAGGCAGGATGGCAAAATTTGGCTAAATGCTGGCAACTACGAACGCTACAACAGCGTGGTCAATATTTTATTGAGTATTGATATGCAACAGATGGCTAACTTCTTCCATAGGGTAAGACCCTTACTTGAATTAGCTTTCTCCGAGCTAGGCTATCGGCCTCGTCAGATGGACGGTATTATTCTACAAACCATCGATAATATTCTTGCGGCACCAATTATTGTTGAGCCATTGGCGCTCACTAGAGATTCTGTGGCCTATCAATTTGCTGACAAGAAGCTGGAAGAATTAATGCCTTTGCAAAAACAACTGTTACGCGCCGGTCCTGAAAATACCCGACGCATTCAACAGCAGGCTAAAGCCTTGCGAGAAGCGCTGCTTAACCCATAAAAATAAGGTAACACAAACTAGGTTTTTGGTAGCGTTACGCCTGTCTGACCCTGGTATTTTCCGCCGCGATCAGCGTAGGATGTTTCACACACCTGATCAGATTCAAAAAACAACATTTGAGCTACGCCCTCGTTGGCATATATTTTTGCCGGCAGGTTTGTGGTATTTGAAAATTCCAATGTGACATGCCCTTCCCACTCTGGCTCTAGAGGCGTAACGTTAACGATAATGCCACAGCGCGCATAGGTTGATTTACCCAAGCAAATTGTAAGCACCTGACGAGGAATTCTAAAATATTCTACCGTTCTTGCTAGAGCAAAGGAGTTAGGCGGGATAATACAATAGTCGCCTTTAACATCGACAAATGCGTCATTATCAAAGTTTTTGGGGTCTACTGTTTTAGAATGAATATTGGTAAAAATTTTAAATTCATCCGCACAGCGAACGTCGTAACCATAGCTCGAAACACCATAAGAAATTACCCGCTCATCACCATGATAACGAACCTGTCCAGCCTCATAGGGCTCGATCATCTTGTTTTTTGCGGACATTTCGCGAATCCAATGGTCTGACTTGATACTCATCTACTTGACTCCAGCTAGCTGTTATATTTGAAAATTAGGCCAGTATAATACCGACTTATTGAAAGACCGCAAACCGATCTATTCAAAAACTATTTCAGGGGTTGAATCAGCGGAAAATTGATCGAGCTCCGCTAGCAATTGCTGAGCAATTTTTTTATAAGCACCTGCTATTTCAGGCTTATTTTTTGCTATAAGTTCTGGGTTTCCATTATCACCCTGCTCACGAATTGTTCGATCCAGCGGCAAGCTGCCAAGCAGCTGTGTTTGATATTGCTGAGCAACCTGTTCACCACCTCCGTGACCAAAGATAGCCTCTTCGGCGCCACATTGGGAGCAAATATGGGTAGCCATATTTTCAATAATGCCGATCACCGGTATTTTTACCTTAAGAAACATCTCAATGCCTTTTTTTGCATCAAGTAAGGCGATGTCCTGTGGTGTGGTGACAATCACCGCACCAGAAATTTGCGCCTTTTGCGACAGGGTCAGTTGAATATCGCCGGTCCCCGGCGGCATATCAATCACCAGCACATCCAACTCACCCCATTGGGTTTGTTGCAACATCTGCTGTAATGCACCGGCTGCCATGGGGCCACGCCACACCATAGGTGTTTTATCAGTGGTTAAATAAGCCATGGACATGGTCGCAAGGCCCTGCGCCATAACTGGCTTGAAAAATTTCTCATCTACGACATCCGGACGCTGACCCTCTGGCACAGCCAGCATCATACCTATGCTAGGGCCATAGATATCTGCATCCAATAGACCCACAGACTGACCCATTGCGTGCAGTGCTAATGCGGTATTAACCGCAGTAGTTGACTTGCCAACACCCCCTTTACCCGAGGCCACAGCCACAATATATTTAACCTTTTCTAACACAAAGACCTCACGACTTTATTTTTAAACGAATATACCTTTAATTGCACATGAAAAGTTGGCGTAAAATCGCTATAGTGACGCCTTTATACAATCATTGGATATCAAACCAGAACATGACAGAAATTCGCCAGATTTTGGTCACTAACGCACTGCCTTATGCAAATGCTGCTTTGCACCTTGGGCATATACTTGAATATACGCAAACCGATGTTTGGGTTCGCTTTCAGCGTATGTGCGGCCACCAATGTTACTACGTTTCGGCTGATGATGCTCATGGAACGGCAATTATGCTTAAGGCAGATGAAAAAGGCATAAGCTCCGAACAGCATATTGCGGATATGCGCAGCATCCACGAAGCGGATTTCCGTGATTTCCATATTAGTGTTGATAATTATCACAGTACACATTCGGATGAAAACCGAGAATTATCAGAGTTGATTTATAACCGCTTGGTTGCCAATGAGCACATTGCTAAGCGTGAAATCACTCAGGCGTTTGATGCTGAGAAGCAACTCTTTCTAGCTGATCGTTATATCAAGGGAACTTGCCCCAAATGTGGAGCTGATGACCAATATGGTGATAACTGTGAGGCCTGCGGTGCTACCTATTCGCCAACCGATCTTATAAATCCAGTGTCGGCTCTTTCTGGGACAACACCCATCGAAAAGAAATCCGATCATTACTTTTTTAAACTGCCAGAATTTACTGAATTCTTAAAAACCTGGACGCGCAGTGGCGCTGTTCAGGATGAGGTTGCCAACAAGCTGGGTGAATGGCTTGAAACCGGTCTTCAGGAATGGGATATCAGTCGCGATGCACCCTACTTTGGGTTTGAGATTCCTAATGCGCCGGGCAAATACTTTTATGTTTGGCTAGATGCGCCAATCGGCTATATGGCCAGCTTTAAAAATCTTTGTGATAAAAATAACTTAGATTTTGATCAGTACTGGGCGGCTGATAGCAGCACTGAGCTGTATCATTTTATTGGTAAAGATATTGTCAATTTCCATGCGTTGTTTTGGCCCGCTATGCTTACCAGCGCAAACTTTAGAACACCGACCAAGGTCTGTGTTCATGGTTTTGTCACGGTTAATGGCAAAAAAATGTCTAAGTCTCGGGGAACATTTATCAATGCTCGCTGTTATCTAGATCATTTGAATCCGGAATATCTGCGTTATTACTATGCGTCAAAATTAACGGCATCTGTAGAAGATATCGACCTTAATCTTGAAGACTTTACGCAAAAAGTTAACAGCGATCTGGTGGGCAAGGTGGTTAACATTGCCAGTCGATGTGCGAAATTTGTCACTAAGGGCAACGACGGAGTTCTATCTTCAACTATTGAAAACCCTGCACTCTGGCAGCAAGTCAGTGATGCTGGAAAAGTCATCGCTGAACATTATGAAAACCGTGAATTTAGTAAAGCCATCAGAGAAATTATGGCGCAGGCAGATGCAGCTAACGAATATATTGCAGCCAAAGAGCCCTGGAAACTCAACAAAGACGAGACTCAGCAACAGAAAGTGCAGGATATTTGCTCCTTGGGAATTAATCTTTTCAGGTTACTTTTGACGTATCTAAAACCTGTTCTTCCTTCCGTTGCTGAAGACGCTGAGTTATTCCTCAACGACACACTCTCTTGGAGCAGTATTGAGAGTCCGCTAATTAACCATAAAATTAACAACTTTAAGCCACTGTTACAGCGAGTGGAAAAAGATCAGGTAGATGCAATGGTAGAAGCAAGTAAGCAAGATATTGCGCAGGTTGTGACAAAACCCGTAGAGGGGCCACTTAAAGATCAGCCCCTCGCTGAAGAAATTAGCTTCGATGATTTCATCAAAGTTGATTTAAGGGTAGCACGCATTGTCAAAGCTGAAGCGGTTGAGGGTGCAGACAAACTACTCGCTCTAACCCTAGACATTGGCGGCCAAACGAGAAATGTATTTTCTGGCATCAAAGGTTCTTACCAGCCGGCAGATTTGGAGGGTAGATTAACCATCATGGTGGCCAATTTGGCACCACGTAAAATGCGCTTTGGTGTTTCTGAAGGCATGGTTTTAGCCGCGGCGGACAAAAAGGGAATTTATTTATTTTCACCGGATTCGGGTGCTCAGCCAGGCCAAAGAGTGACATAATTCGCTCAAAACTGCGGTATTAGACAGATTTCATTAGTTCATTGGGGGAATTTCTTATTCCTAAATGGACTAAAAACAAGCTTTATATATATTGAATCGAGATAGTTGATTCCACGATAATAGACAACTGTAAGATTAACTTGGTAATGAGATGCAAGAAGTCGCGGTAATACTGGTTAGCTCTGTGCTAATCAATAACTATGTTCTGGTACAGTTCCTTGGACTGTGTCCGTTTATGGGCGTGTCTAAAAAACTTGAATCAGCCATAGGTATGTCTGCCGCTACCACCTTTGTTCTAACCCTAACCGCCATGGTCAGCTATGTGGTTAACAAAGCGGTACTTATTCCCCTTGAACTCGAATATCTGCGAACCATTAGTTTCATCATGGTAATTGCGGCGGTGGTTCAGTTCACCAAAATGTTTATTGAGAAGACCAGCCCTTTACTGTACCGCGTTTTGGGTGTCTTTTTGCCGCTTATTACCACTAATTGCGCGGTATTGGGTGTAGCGCTACAGAATGCCGCTAAACCCCTGAGTTTTGCCCACGCATCACTCTATGGCTTTGGTGCCGGTGCAGGTTTTTCTCTTGTGCTTATCTTGTTTTCAGCCATGCGTGAAAGACTTGCCGCTGCGGATATCCCCCAACCTTTTGAGGGTGCAGCTATTGCTATGATTACTGCGGGTCTAATGTCCCTTGCCTTTATGGGATTTGGCGGGTTGGTGTAAATGATTGAATTTGTCTTTCAAAATCCAATTATCTCAGCACTGGTTGCCCTAGCAGGTCTTGGCCTAATCTTTGGCGCACTGCTTGGTTTCGCCGCGGAAAAATTTAAGATTGAAGGCGATCCGGTTATTGATCAAATTGATAGCCTTTTACCCCAGACTCAATGTGGGCAATGTGGCTTTCCGGGTTGTCGTCCCTATGCAGAATCTATTGCTGATGGTGACTCAATCAATAAATGCCCTCCCGGCGGTCAGTCTACAATTAATGCCATTGCAAACCTGCTTGATGTCCCTGCGCCCGAATTAGATCAGGAACATGGCGAGGAGGCTGACATTAAGACGGTAGCCTATATTCGCGAAGATGAATGTATTGGATGCACCAAATGTATTCAAGCCTGTCCTGTGGACGCCATTCTTGGCGCAGCGAAGTTAATGCATACAGTGATTGCCGATGAATGTACTGGCTGTGATCTGTGTGTCGAACCCTGTCCAGTGGACTGTATTGATATGTTACCGGTTGAATCTGGAATTAATCAGTGGCAATGGCCAACACCCCCAATAGCTAATGGCTTAATTGCTACAGATAGAACTCACAGTAGTTCAAGTCATGAGGGTGCCGCATGAGACAGACATGGGTAACTCCGGGTGGCGTTCATCCACCAGAAAACAAACATCAGTCAGTGACTCAGCCCATTGGCAGTTTGCCAATTCCTGAGAAATTGGTTGTTCCTCTGGGCCAGCATATTGGCGCGCCCGCTATTGCCTGTGTAAAACTGGGTGATAAAGTTTTAAAAGGGCAAAAAATTGCCGATCCTGCCGGTACAGTGTCTGTTGCGATTCATGCGCCTACCTCTGGCACAGTTTCTGCGATTGAAGCGCGACCTATAGCTCATTCTTCTGGTATGGAAGCACTCTGCATCGAGATTACCACTGATGGTAAAGACCAGTGGATTGCTTTGCAGGGGATTGCTGATTTTGAACACACAACACCCAAAACATTACTATCGATCATTACCGATGCCGGTATTGCCGGCATGGGCGGTGCAGGTTTCCCAACAGCGGTTAAATTAAATCCTGGTTTTCATCGCCCAATAGATACTTTAATTGTCAATGCTACCGAATGTGAGCCTTATATTACGGCGGATGACGCTTTAATTAGAGAGCGTGCCGAAGAAATTATTGAGGGTATTCGTATCCTCAGTCATACATTGGGGAATCCCAGTAATATTCTTATTGGCATTGAAGACAATAAACCTGAAGCCATTCAGGCCCTTGAACCCCATACTAAAGACACCGGCATCAATGTAGTCTCTTTCCCGACAAAATATCCTTCAGGGGGCGAGAAACAACTTATTTATATTTTGACCGGCAAGGAACTACCTAGTGGTCAAATTCCAGCTGATATAGGCATAGTCTGCGTCAATATTGGTACAACCTACGCTATTAAGCGCGCAGTAGTAGAGGGTGAACCGCTTGTGTCGCGTGTCACCACCATGACTGGCGAAGCCTGTGAAATCAATCGTAACTACGATGTTCTGATTGGTACTCCAGTATCCCATATGTTGGAGCATAATAAGTTTGACGCGAAAAAATGCAGCCGAGTGATTATGGGCGGCCCTATGATGGGGTTCAGCCTGACGTCTAAAGACATTCCCATCGTTAAAACTAGCAACTGTCTTCTGGCGCCTAGTGTTGAAGAAATTCCACATAATGAACCTGCACAGCCCTGCATTAGATGTGGTATGTGTGCAGAGGCCTGCCCTGCTTCGCTGCTTCCGCAACAGCTACTCTGGTACTCCCAAGCTAAGGACCATGACCGCCTGCAATCCCATAATTTATTTGATTGCATTGAATGCGGCGCATGTTCCTATGTCTGTCCAAGTAATATTCCTCTGGTTCAGCATTATCGAAGCAGTAAGAGCGATATTAAAAAGGCAGAAGAAGAAAAAATTAAGTCCGCTCAAGCGCGCGAGCGTTTTGAATTCAGACAGCAGCGAATTGAGCAAGCTGATAAAGAACGTGAGGCTAAACGTGCTGCACGACGTGAGGCCGCTCTGCAAGCTAAAAAAACCGCTGCCCCAAATTCCGCTGCTGACATCGTTGCTGCCGCACAGGCAAGAACTGAGGCTAAGCAACTGAGTCCAGAGCAGGAACAGGCAAAATTGGAGCGCGCTGTATCCAGCGCAGAAATGCGTGTCCAAAAAGCGCAGAGTAAGTTAGATGCTGCGGTTGCTAGCGAAGAGCCAGAAGATAAGATCAAAATTTTGAGCGCGGCGCTTTCAGGTGCTCAGCAAAAACTAGAAAAGGCAAAAACACGCCTAGCGGAGCAATCCAACTAATGGCTTTTAAACAGGTTACATCACCCCATGCCCATGGCGCTAAGAGCACTGCAAATGTGATGAAACTGGTGGTGCTGGCAACCATTCCAGGATTGATTGCATTGACCTGGCACTTTGGTTGGGGCTCTTTAATTAATGTGGTGCTGGCCTGTCTCACCGCAGTGATTAGTGAAGCCATGGTTCTAAAGATTCGCAAACGCCCACTAGCGTTTTACCTAGGCGATTACAGCGCGGTAGTGACCGCGGTATTACTGGGCTTAGCCCTTCCGCCTCTATGCCCTTGGTGGGTAGTGGTTATTGGTACAGTATTTTCAGTGGTTATTGCTAAGCAATTATTTGGCGGGCTTGGCTACAACCCCTTTAACCCTGCCATGGTGGGCTATGTCGTTCTGCTAATTTCTTTTCCCGTGCAGATGACCACCTGGATTACGCCACTCGCATTACTACCCGAAGGTCTTAGCCACCCAGATTTCTTCGAATCCTTAAGATTGGTATTTTCCAGCTTAGCTCCGGTGGATGGCATTACGGGTGCGACACCTTTGGATAGCTTTAAACATACTAGCGGCTTAACCGTTGATCAAATTTACCAACAGGACTCTTTATTTAGCCAAGCCATGTTTGCAGGCGTCGGCTGGGAATGGGTCAATTTAGGCTTCTTGGCAGGTGGCATTATTATGCTATCGAACCGCCTATTTACATGGCATGGCCCCGTGGCCATGCTAGCCACACTGGCCTTGATGTCATTAATATTTTGGGATTCTGGCAGCTCGCAAAGCCCAGGATCTATGATGATGCATCTGTTTAATGGTGCCTCAATGATGGGTGCGTTCTTTATTCTCACCGACCCTGTGTCCTCCACGGTCAGTAATCGTGGACGTCTGGTTTATGGTGCATTAATTGGCTTTCTTGTGTATATCATTCGAGCCTGGGGGAATTACCCCGATGCTATAGCCTTCGCGGTTCTGCTGGCGAACTTTTGTGCACCCTTTATCGATAATTACACATTGCCACGCACCTATGGTCATACCGACCGTCGCAAAGCAACAGAGAGGTCAGAAGACTAATGATTTTTCAATCAATGGGTAAAAATAGTTTATTGCTAGCACTCTTTGCTCTTATTACAGCTTTGATTCTGGCCTCCACTGATCGTGTCACTGAAGACCGTATTGCCGAATCAGAACGCCTCGCCGCTCAGAAGGCTTTATTTGAAATTGTTCCTTTGGCGCTCCATAACAATGACCTTCTGGTTGATCTTCAGCCTATTCCCGAACAATACTGGTTAGCGCTGGGTCTGGATAATGGCGGTGATGTTCATATTGCGCGACTTGACGATCAACCCGTTGCCGCAATTGTACCGTCGATTACTACTGATGGTTACAGTGGTGATATAGCTATGATTGTGGGTATAAATTTTGATGGTACTGTTGCTGGTGTGCGTGTTGTTGATCACAAAGAAACACCAGGGCTGGGTGATAAAGTTGAGTTGCGCAAAAGTGATTGGATACTGAGTTTTAATGGCAAGTCACTGAATAACCCTGAAATCAGTAAATGGAATGTTAAAAAAGATCGCGGTGATTTTGATCAATTTACAGGCGCTACCATTACGCCCAAAGCGGTCATTCATCAGATTGCCAAAACATTAGAATACTTTGAAAAAGATAGAGAGCGCTTACTTTCAGCAATTAATTTCTCTGATAATCCATCATTAGGCGAGCAAGCATACAATGAGTAATGTAAGCATTTCAGAGGTTACCAAAAACGGGCTATGGACAAATAATCCAGCATTGGTCCAGTTATTGGGTCTGTGTCCGCTTCTGGCTGTGACTGGGACTGTGGTCAATGCTCTGGGTCTCGGCCTGGCAACTATGATGGTACTGATTGGCTCTAACGTTATCGTTTCGCTGATTAGGCGTCATGTTGGTGATGCCGTAAGGCTGCCTGTTTTCGTGATTATTATTGCGACTTTTGTGACCTGTGCAGAGCTTTTGATGAAGGCTTATACCTATGAGCTTTACCAAATTTTAGGTATTTTTATTCCGCTTATTGTTACCAACTGCGCCATTCTGGGTAGAGCCGAAGCTTTTGCCAGTAAACAGCCGGTGGGCATGGCTGCACTGGATGGCATAATGATGGGCTTAGGCTTTCTGTTTGTTCTTTTAATGCTAGGTGGTCTTAGGGAATTATTAGGTCAGGGTACTCTTTTCGCTGATATGCACCTGCTATTTGGACCCATGGCCAACAGCTGGACTATTGCGCCCTTTGGTGAGAATTACAGTTTTCTGATTGCCGTTCTTCCACCCGGTGCATTCTTGGTGATGGGTTTTTTAATGGCTATTAAGAACGCCATTGATTGGCAGATAAAGCTTAGGGCAGACGCGGTTAAGCCAGACCCCGTTAAAGGCGCTAAGAGAATTAGAACTACGGGAAATATTTCTTAGTAACCTAATATTAAGAGATTTAACACTGAACAACTGAGCGCTAGGTGAACCCTAGCGCCCGCTATTATTTTACAACTTACGACCTTTGTTGGCCGCAGTTCTTAGACGTAAGGCGTTTAGCTTGATAAAGCCTTCAGCATCAGCCTGATTGTAAGCTCCACCATCATCATCAAATGTGGCAATATTGGCATCAAACAGGCTGTCATCTGACTTTCTACCAACAACTGATACATTGCCTTTATATAGCTTAACGCGCACATCGCCGTTAACCACTTGCTGACTATGATCAATAGCACTTTGTAACATTAAGCGCTCTGGTGCCCACCAGTAACCGTTGTAAATTAACTCGGCATACTTTGGCATGAGTTCATCTTTTAAATGAGCAACTTCACGATCTAGAGTAATTGACTCAATCGCGCGATGAGCTTTCATCATCACCGTACCTGCTGGTGTTTCATAGCAACCACGAGACTTCATACCCACATAACGATTTTCAACAATATCCAGTCGACCCACACCATTAGCGCCAGCCACTTCATTTAAATATTCAATAACCGTTGCCGCAGACATTGGCTTGCCATCAATGGCAACAATGTCACCTTGCTGGTAGCTTAGGTCGAGATAAGTTGGCTCATCAGGAGCCTCTTCTGGTGATACCGTCCAGCGCCACATATCATCTTCAGCTTCAGACCATGGATCTTCAAGATTGCCACCCTCGTAGGAGATATGTAGCAAATTAGCATCCATTGAAAAAGGTGATTTTTTGCCACGTTTCATCTCAACAGGAATACTGTGCTTTTCACAGTAGTCCATTAGCTTGTCTCTTGAGTTCAGATCCCATTCGCGCCATGGCGCAATCACCTGAATGCCTGGCTTAAGTGCATAGGCACCTAATTCAAAACGCACCTGATCGTTACCCTTACCGGTAGCGCCATGAGAAATAGCATCAGCATTGGTTTCATTGGCAATTTCAATTAATCGCTTGGCAATCAATGGGCGCGCAATTGAAGTTCCTAGAAGGTATTCGCCCTCATAAATAGCGTTGGCGCGGAACATCGGGAATACGTAATCTTTAGCATACTCTTCACGCAGGTCGTCAATGTAAATTTCTTTTACACCTAGCGCTTGCGCTTTAGCACGAGCAGGCTCAACTTCCTCACCCTGACCAATGTCAGCAGTAAATGTGACGACTTCGCACTGATATTCCTCTTGCAACCATTTAACGATAACCGACGTATCTAGACCGCCTGAATAGGCGAGAACTACTTTATTAACCGATGACACTATTCTGTAACCCTATTGTTTGATAATAAGGCGAATTTTACCCTAAATTACGCGCTATGTGTGGTTATTAGTATGAGTTATTAAAAATGCGTATCAGTTACTAATTTGGTCTGTTATGCAGACCAGGTTTAGGGTAGCATTAGTACTTACAAATAGGACTCAATATCAATGGATCAACTGAACATTATTCTGCCTGATGACTGGCATCTTCATCTAAGAGATAACGAATCACTTGCCACTACAGTTCCAGCGGCAACACGGGGTTTTGGTCGAGGCATAGTGATGCCTAACCTGAATCCTCCTGTGACCTCAGTTGCCGCCGCTAAATCCTATTACGATAGAATTATTTCCTATCGACCTGAGGGTTCAGACTGGGAACCTTTGATGGTGCTGTATCTCACAGATAACACCACTACCGATGAAATTAGAGCGGCTGCGGAAAGCGGGTTTATTCATGGCTGCAAATACTATCCTGCCGGT
>ENA-OWNS01000167-OWNS01000167.1-marine-metagenome-genome-assembly--contig:-NODE-167-length-33953-cov-6.525859_pt1 | contig 33953 bp, 30 predicted proteins | sample MGYA00238137_ERZ651772 | MGnify/ENA primary metagenome ERZ651772 (study PRJEB26903, sample SAMN06264699) | marine metagenome | isolation source: Columbia River Estuary | place: USA:Columbia River Estuary... | reverse complement strand
TCAAAAATCTTAACGCCATTATTTTTAGCACCTTTTGCGAGAGCCATTGCGACATTTGCTGGATCGGCTTTTCCATCTTTTGGAATCCAGGCGCCACCTACAACATCATCAAGGTTAAAAAGATCAATTTTATCTCTAAGTTCTGCTGTCGTTAATATTTGAACATCAACGCCATGAACCTTGGCAAGAGAGGCATTTCTTTTGAATTCCGTCAGCCTCTCTTTATTCGTTGCAAGACTTACAGAGCCTGTACGACGATATCCAGTAGCCATCCCTGTCTCTTCTTCCAATGTTTCATAAAGATTGCCTGAGTACTTAACCATTTGAGTAAGGTTTAATGATGAACGCATCTGACCTACAAGTCCTGCAGCGTGCCATGTGGTACCAGAGGTAAGTTTTTTACGTTCAAGAAGAACAACATCGGTATAACCAAGCTTTGCGAGGTGATAGGCAACTGAGCAGCCCACAACACCGCCACCAATAATTACAGCTTGGGCATTCTTAGGTAATACTACTGACATCATCAAATCCTAATCAAGAAGAAAAACAGAATTATAAATCTATTTACCTTTCCATGGGACAAGATAATTTTCTGAGATACGCATCAAGATATCTATCGCATAACCGATAACACCAATAAGTACAATTCCCATAATTACAAGATCCGTCATCTGAAATTTTGAGGCGTTAATAATCATCATACCTGCACCCTTTTGGGCTGCAACAAGTTCGGCAGCAACAACAGTACCCCAGCAAACACCCATAGATACACGGGCACCCGTAAATATCTCTGGCAAACTATTTGGAACAATTACTAGTCTCATAATTTGCCACTTAGAAGCGCCCAGGGAGTATGCGGCATGAATTTTGGCTATTTTTACACCAGAGACTCCTGCCCTCGCTGAAATGGTCATAATCCAAAGTGAAGCAAGGAATAGCAAAATAATCTTACCTTGCTCGCCGATTCCAAACCAGATAATAACTAATGGAATGAGTGCAAGTGGAGGAACAGGACGCATAAATTCTACTATTGGGTCGAACCAACCTCGAAACCAGCCAGAAAGACCCATTGCATAACCTAGGGGTATGCCAATAAGAGCTCCAGCTGCAAACCCTACAACTACTCTAAGAAGTGACCAACCTAAGTGCTCAAATAAAGAAAAGTTTTTATAGCCCTCAGAGCCTACTTTAATTAGCCTTGACCAAACAGTTTCTGGTGCTGGAAGCCAAACTGGTTGCATTTGCCAACCTTTGCTTGGAGTAACACTAAGGGTACCTTTCGCAGTCATATAGACACGTGCATCATCTATAAAGAGTTCATTATTAGGAGAGATTTCTTGGTCATTAATAGCAATAACTTTATAATCACTATCTTTTCCACCAACATCATTTCGCTTGACTTTAACTAAGGCACTTCGCCATGCTACAATCTGATATGTGTCATTAATTGCGAAACCTGTGCCAGGTTCAATATCTAATTTATCAGGTATTTCACCGGTCTGAACATCATAAACTGTTATGGTAACCTCTGCATCATCTACTTCTCCTAACGAATTCATCGCAGTATAACTAAAACCCAACTCACCAATAAAAGGTCCAGGAACATGAAAAGGGATCAATTTAGAACCGGTAAATGCAGCCCAAATCAAAAAGATGGAAAAAACTGAGATAATTGAAGCCGCTCTATTTGGAGATACTGCACTCTCATCCCCAAACGTTACAGTCTTAAGACTAGTAAAGTCTTCACTTGAAGTTCTCATTGAGCTGACTAATTTGACAGCGTAAAAAGCAACTATAAATATTAAAATATAAATTAATAAAATAGTCATCAGTTTTCTTCCGCTCTGCCCATGATTTCTTCTTCCATTTCCCAAATAATTGAGAGAATTTCATCTCGAGTCTCTGTATAGCCTTCTAACTTTTTCACTTCTCTAAGATCCATACTAGAGCCCATTTCAGCAAAAGGTAATGTATATTCTTTATGAATTCTTCCTGGTCTTGGAGCGAGAACTAAGAGTCTTTCACCAAGAAGAACAGCTTCTTCTACGGAGTGAGTAATTAATAGGATTGTTTTTCCTGTTTCTTTCCAAAGCTTTAAAACTAATCCTTGCATTTTTTCACGCGTCAACGCATCAAGTGCGCCTAGTGGCTCATCCATTAAAATAACATCAGGATCATTTGCGAGACAGCGAGCTAATGCAACACGTTGCTGCATTCCACCAGACAATTCATAAACTGCTTTGTCTTCAAAATCTGCAAGGCCAACAACTTCCAAAAGGTGTTTCACTTTTTCATTTTGCTCATCCTTTGGCATTCCCTTCATTCGAGGTCCAAAAGCAACATTAGAGCGTACATTCATCCACTCAAATAAGGCGCCTTGTTGAAAAACCATTCCACGCTCTGCGCCTGGTCCTAAAACAACTTGATCATTAAGTACCACCTGCCCTTGTGTTGGTGCTAAAAAACCAGCAACGATATTCAATAGTGTTGTTTTCCCGCATCCTGAGGGGCCAAGTACTGTAATAATTTGACCTTCTTCTATTTCTAGAGATACATCTTTAAGCGCTTGAATTGAGTTACCATTAAGTAAGTCAAAACGCATTGATATATTTTCAATTGATAAACCTTTCAAACCAAACTCCGAATTTATTTTCCATTAAAAAGGTGGCACACTGAGTGCGCCACCTTGAGTCTAACTAATACTTACATATCAGACTATTCATTAGCCTAATAAGTCAATATTTTATTGAGCTGCTACAGCCTCTAAGCCATCAGTGTTAATGGCATTTGCATATGAACCACGAGCGCTTGGGATGTTTCCGCTATTAACGAATACATCTGCCACACCTTTAAGGAAATCTGCACCTGAACCACCAAGCCAGTTACTACCAAGCTGGTTGCTAACTGATGGGAATACAAATGTAGACATTGTATCAGCTGTAGCATCTTCATCCATACCAGCATCTCTTGCAATATGAGGAAGCATTAGTGAAGTAAATCCACCAGAATTCCACATAGCATTAGAAGCTGCAGTAACACCTAAGAATGTAGCTAATACTTCAGCGTTCTCATCAGCAAAACCTGCTGGAGTAGAAGTGACATCCCAAACTAGAATACCTAGAGCTGTCTTCTCTGCACCAGACAAAAGAACATTACCATGTCCTAAAGCACGACGAAGTGATCCACCCCATCCACAGAACATATCAAGCTCGCCTTGAGCAAAAGCAGCTGCACCTTCAGGTGGAGCCATATCAACAACTTGCATTGAATCAACTGAAACACCAAAATGCTCCATCTGCTTTAAGTAACCGTAGTGAGCAGCAGTACCGATTGGTACAGAAACTTTCTTGCCAGCCAATTCAGAAGCGTTGCTTGCATCAATCTCAAGAGCTGAAGCTACAACACAGTTATCATTGTCAGCGTAGCTTACCGCAACGTCAACAATTTGAATGTCTTGACCTGTAGAAGCTGCAACAATAAACGGCGGAACACCCTGACTAACTGAGATATCAATATCTCCAGAAGCCATAGCGGCCGACATTGCAGTACCAGTTCCAAAAGCACTCCAGTTAACTTGCATACCCAAAGCTTCATCATAAGCACCAATTTGCTTTGCATACTCAAATGGCATTGGCCACTCTTCAAAATAGGCTACATTTAACTCATCAAGAGCCATAACGTTAACAGTAGCTATTGCACTGACAACTATTGCCCCAATTTTCTTATAAATACTTTTCATTGTTTCTCCTCAATTTTATAAATAATAAAACTTCCTACTCAGTAAAAAAAATAATTAAAAAAGCAGTTCAATACGAACCGTTTGAATAGATTACCCATATTTTTTCGAAACTGAAATGAGATATTACCATGAAAAAAACAGGAAGTATCTCAATTTTCAAAAATCAGTTTAATTTATTTAAACTCATTATTCAAAAAAAAATATAGAGCCAGAGTTAGATTAATTGATAGTCCAGTTGAAATTAACTCAATAAAGAAAAAGTATAAATGTAATTAAAACTCAAGAGTTTAGGGGATTTATTTTGCTAATTCAAGAGATCGAAGTTCTTGCGCAATTTTATCAAGTGAAGTGTTAATTAGCTTATAGGCGCCATCTGCCCCATAAAGTTTTGTTAATTCAACGGCCTCATTAATAACGACTTTATAAGGAACCTCAGTTTGAAACTTTAATTCATAAACTGCTAAGTACATCACAGCCTTTTCGGTTGGACCTAGTTCACTAAAATCTCTATTTAGAGATGGTTCTATGATTTCATCTAATACTGAAATATTTTTAGGAATATTTAAAATTAAGTTTGAAAAGAATGCCTTAGATATCTTACCTTCCTTTTGATTAAGAAATTGTTGCTCAATTTGCACAATTTCTCCACCAGAAGTTAACCACTGATATAAAGCTTGTACTACCCTAGCTCGTGAGCGTTGTTTTGGTGTCACAGCTTTTCGAGCAAATTTATCATTCTAATAACGCTCTCTGCTGCTTCAGCGCCTTTATTCTCAGAGTTAGCACCTGACCGTTCAATTGCTTGCTCTACAGTATCAACCGTTAAAACTCCGAAGGCAATTGGAATTTCTGAGTCTAGTGAAACTTGAGAAATTCCTTTCACGCACTCACCAGCTACATATTCAAAATGAGGAGTTCCACCACGTATAACAGCTCCTAAAGCCACAATACCGTCATACCTACCAGTGCTAGCAGTCTTTTTAAGAGCCAAAGGGATTTCAAAAGCTCCAGGTACGTAAAAAAGTTCAATATCAGTCTCATCAGCTCCATGCTTTAATAAAGCGTCTTTGGCACCATTAATTAAATGTTCAACTACAAATGAATTAAAACGACCTGCAACAAGTGCAAACTTTTTATTCCTAATAGTTAAATCACCTTCAATAGTTTTCAATTTTTTTACTCCTTTATATTTATATATTCAGTAATAGTTATCCCAAAGCCTTCTAATCCAGGCCACTTTCTAGGTTTACCTAATGACTTCATATTTCTCACTCCTAAGTCAGCAAGTATTTGTGCACCTATTCCAAAGGTTTTTCCATCATCATTACTGCTATAGTCTTGATTATCAATATTTTCAAGGATAGCCTGGTTGTCTTGCTTACGTAAAAGCAAGAAAACTCCATTCTCTACTTTGGAAATCATATCAAGCGCACTATTAATACTAAAGCCACGCTGAACCTCCTGCAATACATCCTTAAAGATATTTTCCATATGAACTCTAACATGAGGCTCATTTGACTCGTTAATAGTTCCCTTAACTAATGCAATATGAATATCATTATGAATAGTGTCAAGATAAGAATAAAGCTTAAACTCACCATATTTAGTATTAAAAGGTCTCTGACTGATTCTTTCGATTGTCTTTTCATTCTCTACTCGATAATGAATCAAGTCAGCAATATTTCCAACCTTAATTTCATGTTTTTTTCCAAATTTCTCTAAATCAGCGCTTCTAGCCATTGATCCATCTTCATTTAAAATTTCAACAATGACAGAAGCTGGCTCAAATCCAGCTAGTCGAGCTAAATCACAACCAGCCTCAGTATGACCTGCACGTATCAATACCCCACCTTGTTGGGCCATTAATGGAAAGACATGTCCTGGCTGAACAATGTCAATTGGCTTTGCATCTTTGGCTACTGCATCTAGAATAGTTCTAGCTCTATCAGAAGCTGAAATTCCTGTTGTAACCCCAGAAGCTGCCTCAATAGAGACAGTAAAATTTGTTGAATGAAGATCGCTATTTTGAGAAACCATTAAAGGAAGATTTAACTGCTGACAGCGTCTTTGTGTCAACGTTAAACAAATTAATCCACGGCCATGAGTAGCCATAAAATTAATATCCTCTTTAGTAACTTTTTCAGCTGCAATTAATAAGTCGCCTTCATTTTCTCGACCCTCATCATCCATCAAGATAATCATCTTGCCTTGTTTATAATCTTCTAAAAGTTCTTTAATTGATGCTGTCATAACGCTCTATTATTTGTAGTGATAAAGTTAAAAGTATTTATTTTTTGCTTAAGGCAGAGATGTTGATTCCTGAGCTAGAATCATGGCTAATTAATTGCTCAATATGTCTAGCGATTATATCTATCTCTATATTAACTTTAGAGTTTTCAATTAACTCCCCAAAGGTCGTCCATGATAATGTATGAGGAACTATATTTACATCAAAAATATTAGTCTCAATACTATTAACAGTTAAGCTAACGCCATTAATACAAATTGAGCCTTTTTTAGCAATATACTTAGTAAGGTCCTTATTAACTTTGATTTTTAAGCGAGTACTCGTACCTTCTTTATCTATAGAGATTACCTCACCAACTCCATCAATATGGCCACTTACTAAATGACCATCAATTCCTTGGTTAAGCCGTAAAGACCTCTCTAGATTTACATTTTGTCCTTTCTTTAACTCTGAAAAATTAGTGCAGTTTAATGTTTCTTGAGATACATCAGAAGTAAAAGAATTTTCCTTTAGCTCGGTTACAGTTAAACAAACCCCATTAACTGCAATACTATCGCCTATAGAACAATCAGAAAGATCCAAGTCATTACAGCTAAAGACTAAAACAACACCTTTATCCGATGAATGCACCTCGACTACATTGCCTTTAGATTGAATAATTCCTGTAAACATTTATAAAATAGATTTTTTAGTTAGAGTAAATTTTATGCTTAAACGTATTTATTGGCTTATTTAACCATTTAATTAAAGTCTATGTAGTCAATAGATTTCATATCAGCATTTAATTAAATTCACACCTGGGTTAATAAATAATCTTCGTAGTTACCAGAATAATAATGAGCGCCATCCTCTTTAAGCTCAATAACCTTAGTGGATAAGGAAGAAACAAATTCCCTGTCATGACTTACAAATATCAATGTACCTTTATAGTTATCTAGAGCAAGATTTAAGGCCTCAATAGATTCCATATCTAAGTGATTTGTAGGTTCATCCATTAATAAAATATTTGGCTTTTGAAGCATTAATCTTCCAAAAATCATCCTTCCTTTTTCGCCTCCAGATAGAGACTTTACAGATTTCTTGACATCCTCTTTTCCAAAAAGCATTTTTCCTAATACCGATCGCATCATCTGAATATCGTCCTTTTCATTCTTGAACTGAGTCATCCAATCTAAAACACTCATGTCTTTTTCAAATTCTTCACTATGGTCTTGAGCGTAATATCCAATATTTGCATTCTCACTCCATTTAGTTTTGCCACTATCAGAATCAATATCACCAAACAAAGTCCTTAAGAGGGTTGTTTTTCCAATTCCATTCTGACCAATAATTGCAACCCTTTGGCCCGTTTCAATCATTAAATTAATATCCATAAAAACTTTCTCATCACCGAAACTTTTACTGAGATTTTGAACCTCTAAAATATTTCTAAATAGCTCTTTAGATTGATTAAAAATAATATAAGGACTAACTCGAGATGATGGTTTAATGTCATCAAGTTCAATCTTATTTAACTGTTTAAGGCGTGAAGTTGCCTGCCTTGACTTAGATGCATTTGCAGAAAATCGAGATACAAAGTGCTTTAAATCTTTAATTTTTTCTTCTTTTTTAGCGTTATCGGAACGCATCCTTTCTTGGATAGCTGTTGCCGCTATCATAAAGTCATCATAACTACCAGGAAAAATATTTAGCGCACCATAATCAAGGTCAGCCATATGTGTACAGACACCATTCAAAAAATGTCGATCGTGAGAAATAATTACCATTGTTGATTTTCTAGCACTCAAAACACCTTCCAACCAACGAATTGAGTTAATATCTAGATTGTTAGTTGGCTCATCCAATAAGAGTACATCTGGATCAGAAAAAAGCGCTTGAGCCAATAACACTCTTAGCTTCCATCCTGGAGCAATTTCACTCATCAAACCATAGTGCTGCTCTAAAGGAATATCTAGGCCTAGCAACAACTCACTCGCTGAAGATTCTGCAGAATAGCCATCCATTTCTGCAAATTCCATTTCCAATTCAGCCACCTTAATGCCATCCTCTTCGCTCATCTCAGGGAGTGCGTAGATTCTATCTCTTTCTTCTTTTATCTTCCATAATGCCTTATGCCCCATTATTACCGTATCTACAACACGGTATTTCTCAAAAGCAAACTGATCTTGCGATAAAATACCAAGTCTTTGACCATCACCTACCATAACTGAGCCATGTGTAGGCTTTAACTCCCCGGTCATTATTTTCATTAATGTAGATTTACCACAACCGTTAGCGCCAATTAATCCATATCGATTGCCATTCTGAAATTTAACAGATATATTTTCAAACAAAGGTTTTTCACCAAATTGCATGGTGACATTAGCAGTAGAAATCATTATCTTGTCTAAATTTATAAAATAAAATATTATCCCATATAGGCTCGTAAATAGCATAACTTTTAAACATTAGGATATGCAGAGAAAGTTATCAATATTAAGTATAAAATATAATTCAAGATGAGAGTAAATCCCACTACTAGAACCAAACAGATGCCAGACAAGTCCTTATTGACGGCAATCTTAGCATTATTAATTTTTGGATGGATTATGTCATTTTCTGCATCTCTATCTTATTTTTCTAGTTACACCTTCTTTGCGAAACAAACCCTTTTCATAATAATGGGTTTATGCTCAGGTTTAATTATTCTGAACACACCAATCTCAGTTCTCCAAAAATACTCAATTCCATTGTTTATATTGACTCTATTGTTGCTAGTTGTTGTCTTCCTTCCAAGCCCCATTGGTCATGAAGTTAAAGGATCAACTCGTTGGATTAATTTTGTTTATTTCAAGTTCCAACCTTCTGAGTTAATGAAACTCTCAATGGTCCTGTTTATGGCAGGCTTCTTAATACGCCAAGAAAGTGATATTAGGAAACCTTGGATTGGCTTTATTAAGACAATAGCTATTATTGGTATTACAGGTATTCTGCTACTTCTTGAAACCGACATTGGAGCAACCCTTATTATTTCATTAACTGCAATGGCAATGCTCTACGCTGCTGGCTCATATATTAAACAACTTACTATTGTCACTGTAGGATTATTTGCAATATTAGGGTTTGTTATTACCATTATTCCTAATAGATTTGAACGATTTATGTCTTTTTGGACTGATGATTTCTGGAGTAGTAGTAATCCAAAACTTGATCAAACAAAAGCTGCTTTAATTGGCATCGCTAGAGGTGACTGGTTTGGTACTGGACTAGGTGGGAGTATTCAAAAATTCAAAGCTTTACCAGAAAGACATACAGATATGATTTTTGCTGTAATTGGAGAAGAGCTTGGTTTATTGGGAATGCTATTCGTTCTTTTATCATTTTTATATATCCTTCTAAAAGGTTTTTCAATTGCCAAACTTGCACTTCAAAAAGGAAGGAACTATAGCTCTTATGTTGTCTTTGGAATTTGTACTTGGTTCGCGATGCAAATAACCGTTAATATTGCTATGAATCTTGGCCTTATACCACCCAAAGGATTTACATTGCCTTTGTTAAGTTATGGAGGCACCTCTATGATTTTTTCTATCATCTCGTTAGCAATATTATTACGAGTTGATATGGAAAACAGAACTAAATATTCCAAGCAGCAAAATTATGTCTAAAAAAGTTTTGATTATGGCAGGAGGTACTGGTGGCCACATCTTTCCAGCTCTAGCTATAGCAAAAGAGCTAAAAGCCCGTGGTGTAGTCGTTGAATGGCTTGGTGGAAAAAATGGTCTAGAAAACTCTTTAGTACCGAAGCATGGATACCATTTGAATAGTGTATATAGTAGTGGATTAAGAGGTAAAAGCCCTATAACAATATTAAAAGCTGTTTTCTTACTTAGTCTAGGCCTTATTCAAACGATTCTAGTATTTATCAAATTTAGGCCAAACAGAGTTATTGGGATGGGTGGTTATGCATCCGGAATTGGCGGACTAGTTTCAAAAATATTTTTTATCCCTTTAATTATTCATGAACAAAATACCATTCCAGGAACAACAAATAAATTATTAAGTAAGTTTGCCAAAAAAAGCTTTCAAGCCTTTGATAACACTTTTGATAAAAAAGTAAACGCTACTACAACTGGAAATCCTATACTTTTTAAGCCTAAATCAAAAAATACCCCTAAATTGGTACAAAACTTACTTATATTGGGAGGCTCTCTTGGTGCTAAAAAAATCAATGAAACTATAGCTACAATTAAAACTCCTTTAAATATCTGGCACCAAACTGGCGCTAAGCACATTGAAGAAGTTAAAGTTATGTATGCTAAAGATATTCATCCTAGTCTCAAGATTGAAGAATTTATAGAAGATATGGCAGAAGCATATGCCTGGGCTGATATTGTAATTTGTAGATCTGGTGCTATGACAGTCTCAGAGCTAATCGCTACAAACACTCTTGCAATACTTGTGCCATTCCCTTATGCCGTTGATAACCATCAAACAATGAATGCTCAATACCTCTCAAAAAATGGTGCAGGAATACTTATTGAAGAGTCTATTTTTAATGCAGAGCTAATCGACAAAGAGATTCTTTCATTAAACTCTGAGAAACTCCAAGAAATGACTAAGAATTTAGAGTTACTTTCAGTTCCAAATCCTGAGATGATAATTGCTGATTATCTTTTCGGTTAATCCCGAGTCGACTAAAAAGAAGCTGGTCATTTGCAGCAGTCGGATTATCAGTAGTTAATAATTGCTCTCCATAAAAAATAGAGTTAGCGCCTGCAAAGAAACAAAGCGCCTGCATACCCTCTCCCATCTCCAGTCTCCCAGCCGAGAGTCTAACTACTGAGTTTGGCATTAAAATCCTCGCAACAGCAATCGTACGAACAAATTCACTTTCACTTGGAGGATCAACATTCTCAAATGGTGTACCTGGAATAGGGACCAAAAGATTAATTGGCACACTACTGGGATGCGTCTCAAGATTAGCTAAAGATTGAAGCATTGAAGCTCGATCAGTCTCAGTCTCTCCCATTCCTAAAATACCACCACTACAAACATTAATATTTGCATTTTGAACTGCATCTAACGTGTCTAATCTGTCCTGAAAGTGTCTCGTTGTTACAACATTAGAATAGTGCTCTTTTGAGGTATCAATATTATGATTGTAGTAATCAAGGCCTGCCTCCTTTAGAGTCGATGCTTGTTTTGGTGTAAGCATACCTAAAGTAACACAGGTTTCCATCCCCATAGCCTTAACACCTTTAATCATCGGAATAACTTTATCAAGGCTTTTGTCAGTTGGATTTCTCCACGCAGCACCCATACAAAATCTAGAAGCGCCTTTGTCTTTAGCAATTTTAGCTTGATGCAATACTTGATCAATCTCCATTAATTTTTCACGCTCAAGGCCAGTATCATATTTAGAGCTTTGAGAACAATAAGAACAATCTTCAGGACAGGCGCCAGTCTTAATATTGAGTAAAGAACTAACTTGGACTTGGTTCGGGTCAAAAACCTCTCTATGAATACTGTGTGCCTTAAACAAAAGGTCGTTAAAGGGAAGCGTAAAGAGCGCTTTTATTTCATCTAATTCCCAATCATTTCTAACTTCAATCATTTGTATTTCTATATTTAAGATAATTAATTTTACCGCATACTAAAGAATCAAAAAGAACAATAAAAAGCCGCGCAATGCGCGGCTTTTTTAATTCATAAGAATTATTTAACAGCTATAGTATAAATCAAACTCTAGCGGCTGAGGTGAAGCTCTCATAGCAGTAACTTCCTGCATCTTAAGTTCGATAAAAGAATCAATAACTTCATCAGTAAAGACTCCACCCTGCTTAAGAAATTCACGGTCAGCATCTAACTCTTCAAGCGCTATGTGGAGCATACCGCTAACCTTGGGTATACCTGTTGTATCAGAGTCATATAGGTCTTGGTCAGCAGGTTCACCTGGATGAATCTTGTTTTTAATACCATCAAGGCCTGCCATTAGCAATGCTGAAAATGCAAGGTATGGGTTAGCTGTAGAATCTGGAAAGCGAACCTCGATACGACGGCCTTTTGGGTTTTTAACAAAAGGAATTCTGATTGCAGCTGAACGATTCTTAGCAGAATAAGCCAACATTTCAGGTGCCTCGAACCCAGGAACTAGACGCTTGTATGAGTTTGTAGATGGATTAGTAAGGGCATTCAAGGCGCGAGCATGCTTAATAATACCACCAATAAAAAATAGCGCTGTTTCACTGAGGTTGCCATAACCATCACCGTCAAACATGTTTACACCATCTTTCGCAATTGAAATGTGAACATGCATACCATTACCGTTATCAACAGCAATCGGTTTTGGCATAAATGTAGCTGTTTTGCCATATAGATGAGCTACGTTATGAACACAATATTTGAGTATTTGAGTCTCGTCAGCCTTTTTTACTAGAGTATTGAATAATGCACCAATCTCGCACTGACCTGCGGTACCAACTTCGTGGTGGTGAACCTCAGTAGTGACACCCATCTCTTCAATCGCCAAACACATTTGAGATCGAAGATCATGTAATGAGTCGACTGGGGGAACTGGGAAGTATCCACCCTTAATGTGTGGACGGTGGCCTTTATTACCACCCTCTATATCTGTACCGGAACTCCAGGCAGCCTCTTCAGAACTGATTTCATAAAAAGCCTTACCCAAACCAAATCCTGCATCCCATTTGACACTATCAAAGACAAAAAATTCTGGCTCATTACCAAAGTAAGCAGTATCACCAATACCGGAATCTTTTAGATAAGCCTCTGCACGAGCTGCAATAGAGCGTGGATCCTTAACATAACCTTTCATATCAGAAGGATCAACGATATTACAACGTATATTGAGTGTAACTTCTTCAGTAAAAGGATCGAGGATTGCTGTCTCCGCGTCTGGAACTAGCATCATGTCAGAGTCATTAATATCTTTCCAGCCAGAGATTGAAGAGCCGTCAAACATTTGACCATCTTCTAGCTTCTCAATATCAATTGTATGAGCAGGAACACTGACATGTTGTTCTTTACCTATCGTATCAGTGAAGCGAAAATCTATAAACTTAACATCCTGATCTTCGATCATTTTCATTACATCTTTTGCAGACATAGCTATACTCCTAAATATATAAAATAAATAACAAAGTTGACAGGCATTGTCAGAAGGTCTGCGCCGTTGCAAACGATATTGTTGTCTCTTAAAGAGACTAACAAAGATTATTACAGAGCGAGATTATATCCTAATTCTTTTAGATTTACACTACAAAATTATTCAACTCAGGTTGAGATTATAAAACCCAATCTCTAGGTTTTAAAAAGTAACTTGTTAGTTTTTCTTCTTCACTCCCTGGTTCAATTTTATATTGATAAGACCATTGAGTTTTTGGAGGTAATGACATTAGAATTGACTCTGTCCTTCCTCCACTCTGGAGACCGAATAAGGTTCCACGATCATATATCAAGTTAAATTCTACATATCGACCTCGACGGTAAAGCTGAAAATCTTTCTCTTTTTCACTGAAAGTGGTATTCATTCTCTTTTTAGCAATTGGGATGTATGCCTCAGTAAAATGACTTCCAACGCTCTTCATAAAGTCAAAGCACTTTTCAAAATCGCCATTAAGATCATCAAAAAACAAGCCACCAATACCTCGCTGTTCATTTCTATGAATCAAGTAAAAATAGTCATCGCACCATTTTTTATATTTTGGGTAAACGTCTTTTCCAAAAGGTATACAAGCCTTTTTAGCAGTTTCGTGCCAGTGCACTGCATCCTCATCAAAACCATAATATGGCGTTAAGTCAAATCCACCTCCAAACCACCATATTGGATCTTTTCCTTGCTCTTCAGCGACAAAAAATCGAACATTTGCATGAGCAGTAGGTATAAATGGATTATCAGGATGTAATACCAAAGAAACACCAAGAGCAGTATATTGCCTTCCTTCGAGCTCAGGTCTAAGTGCAGTAGCAGATTTAGGCATTTTATCACCACGAATAATCGAAAAGTTTACACCGCCCTTCTCAAAAACATTGCCATTGGAAATAATGCAGGTTACACCATTTCCTCTTTGATCATCTCTTGACCAATAATCTTGCTCAAATACACTACCCCCGTCAAGCAGCTCAATTTCAGAACAAATAGTTTGCTGAAGGTCAATTAAATATTTTTTTACTTGCTCTATCATCGTTGGCGAATACCTGTTAATAAATTAATTATTCTTGAAGGCTCAGAATTATACTTATTTGGAGGTAATACAAAATCAAGCTCATTACCAAAATACGTTCTTAGTTCGAGTAAAGATTTGGCAACTTTGTTTCCTTGAGTATTAGCGCTCGTTGAAATCAGAGCAGAGCCCGTATTTTCACAGAAATAAGAAATCAGTGGATCCGAAGTAATTCGCACTGCAAGAAGTTCATGATCACCAGTAATAAGACTGGAAACATTTTCAGATTTTGGAACAAGGTAAGTTGTAGGCTTATCAACTGGCTTAGTAAGCTTTTGCAATAATTCAATATCTAGATTTGGATCAATGTATGGTAATAAAAAACCAATATCAGATGCTAGCAATATAAAGCCTTTATTGATTTCTCTTTGCTTTAAATCTGCCAATGTTTGAATCGCACTTTGATTGTTAGCCAAACAAGCTAGGCCATAAATAGTATCTGTTGGGTGAGCTATAACACCAGTCCTTAGATGGTTAAGTGCCAGTCGAATTTTCGCAGTTAATTTCATTTTTTAGCTCTAGGGTGAAATTCATCATAGACTTTAGAGAGTTCTAAAAAATCTAAATGAGTATAAATTTGAGTACTTTTAATACTTTTATGGCCTAAGAATTCTTGGACAGTTCTAAGGTCATGACTAGACTGAAGAAAATGAGTCGCTGCTGCATGTCTTAACATGTGGGGGTGAACATTGATTGAAACGCCTACATCAAGAGCCCTTTTTTTGACGATATTTTGTACAGATCGAGGACTAATTCTTAAGCCTTTTTGATTCAAAAATAAGGCATCAGATTCAGATTCTGGTCTTTTAGTAAGATACGCCTCAAGAATATTTATTGCTGAACTACCAATTGGAGAGAAGCGGGCCTTTCCGCCCTTACCCATTACTCTTACAAAGCCTTCATTCACATCTAAATCCTTAATATTTATTCCGACAAGTTCAGAAACCCTTAAGCCACATGAATATAATAACTCAATCATTAGTACTGATCGCAACTCTGAGTAATGATCTGTCTTTAAGTTCATCATATTTCTAAGGTCATCAAAATCGATTGTTTTAGGTAAAACTCGATCTATTTTAGGGGTTTGAATCGATAGTGCAGGATTTTTAACCATTACTCCATTATCAATTAAAAAGTTAAAAAAACCTCTTATTGAAGACAAATACCTCCTAATGGATTTACCTGACATCTCACTATGCCTAAGCCCCATTACAAATAGATTAACTGTATCACTCTCTATTTCTAACCAATCAGCAATATTCCTATTAATTAAAAAAGATAGAAACTTTAATAAATCTCTCTCATACGATGCAATGGTGTTTTGGGCATAGTTTTTTTCAACACCCAAATAAGTCACAAATTCTTCAATTTGTTTAACTAATATTTCGCTTTGAGACTTGTTTTTTTCATGATTGACCATATCTTTACATTTTACGTTAAACGATTAAGGATTTTAGATGAGTCAAAAACAAACACACGCCTTTCAGACAGAAGTATCGCAACTACTCCATTTAATGGTCCACTCCCTATACTCCAATAAAGAGATATTCTTAAGGGAGCTGGTTTCAAATGCTTCAGATGCAATCGATAAGCTTAAATTTGAGTCTTTATCTAATGAATCGCTTATTGAAGGAAAACAAGAGCCTAGTATTCATATTGATATTGATAAGGATGCAGGGACTATTACCATAAAAGATAACGGTATAGGAATGACTCAAGATGAGGTTATGGAAAATATAGGTACTATAGCTAACTCAGGTACTCGCAAATACCTTGAAAGTCTAGACAAGAGTCAAACACAAGATTCAAACCTTATTGGTCAATTTGGTGTGGGTTTTTATTCTGCTTTCATCGTTTCTAATACGGTCACTCTTTTGAGTAGAAAGGCTGGTGATGATAAAGCTAACGGCACAAAATGGGTATCAAAAGGGAAAGGAGAGTACTCAATTGAAGCAGTTGAATTAGACGATTACGGTACGACAGTAATTCTCGACGTTAAGAAAGCTGAAAATGAATTCGTAAATGACTATCGAATCCGCGGCATCGTTTCAAAATATTCAGATCACATTACCATACCAATTATGATGCTGAAATCATCAGAAGAAGATAAAGATGTAATTGAATATGAAACCATCAATAAAGCGACTGCTTTTTGGATGCAAGATAAAAAAGAGTTGTCTCAAAGTGACTACGACGAATTCTATAAATCATTAACCTATGACTTTGAAGGACCATTAACTCAAATTCATAATAGAGTTGAAGGAAAACTTGAGTACTCATCGTTGCTTTTTATACCTAAAAAAGCGCCTTTTGATATGTGGGAACCTAAAAGAAAAGGTGGCGTAAAACTTTATGCTAAAAGAGTTTTTATTATGGAGGGTAATGAAGAATTACTTCCTCAGTATCTTCGATTTGTAAAGGGTGTGATTGATACTGCTGATTTGTCACTCAACGTTTCAAGAGAAATACTACAAGGCAGCAAAGTTGTTGACACTATCAAAAAAGCCTCAGTAAAACGAATTTTATCTGTACTAGACAAAATGTCTAAAAACAAACCTGAGGATTATTCAGTATTTTGGAAAGAGTTTGGTATGGTGATCAAAGAGGGAGTGGTTGAAGATTTTGCAAATAAAGACAAAATTTCAAACCTTTTACGTTTTGCATCAACATCAAATGACACTGAAGAACAGACAGTTTCACTGAAAGATTATGTTGGTCGAATGAATAAGGACCAAAAAAATATATACTACGTCACTGCAGATAATTATGCAGCTGCAAAAGGATCACCTCATTTAGAAATTTTTAAAGAGAAAAATATTGAAGTACTTTTACTTTCTGATAGAGTCGATGAATGGCTAGTGGCTAATTTTGGTGAGTTTGAAGAAATGTCACTTAAATCTATTGCAAAAGGTGATTTAGAGGACCTTGATTCAAAAGAAGACAAGAAAAAGAAAGAAAAAACAGTCAAGGACTATGAAAAAGTTATAACTAAGGTTCAAAAAATCCTTGAAAACCAAGTTAAAGAAGTGAAAGTTTCAAGTCGCTTAAGTGAATCTCCTTCATGCCTAGTTGCAGATGAAAATGAGATGGGTGGGAATATGGAGCGTATTATGAAGTCAATGGGTCAAGATATTCCTGATACCAAACCTATTCTTGAGATTAATCCTAAACATCCACTTGTAAAGAAACTTAAGACTAAAGTTGATAAAGACCTTGTAAAGGTTTTATTTGATCAAGCTGTTCTTAGCGAAGGTGGACAAATAAAAGAGCCTGCAGAGTTTGTTAAACGAATGAACAAGTTGATGCTTGGATAAAAGTCTTAATTTTAAAAGCCCGAATTTCGGGCTTTTTTTTCGTCTACTGAAAATCTAATTTTTATAGGGATTAATTTTATTAAGAATTCCTCTTAAAATTGCGATTTCTTCCTTTTCAGGATGGCTTCTTCCAAACAACCTACGAAGTCGTCTCATTAACAGGCTTTTTGGTTTTTTCTTATCAAAATAATCGATATGTTTAAGTGTCTGCTCAAGGTGCTTATAAAAACTATCTAAGTCGTCAAAGTTAGCAAGCTCTCCTCCAGAGTTATCAAAGCCACCTTCAACATTACTGACATAGTTTTGGTAAGCAAAGACCTGGATTGCCGATGCAACATTTAGTGAAAAGTACTCTGGATTTCCAGGGATTGTCATTAGAATAGAGCATAAGTCTAGTTCTTCATTGGTTAATCCTGAATTTTCAGTGCCAAAAACAACTGCAACCTCTTGGTTAGATTTTGCAATTGATGCTTGTATTTCACTGCAAGTATCAATCACATCTAGTTGCTTCCATTTAATATTGCGTTGACGAGCACTTGCACCAATAACCAAATGAGTACCTACCAATGCTTCTTCTAGTGAATGACATATTACTGCACTTGATAAGACGTCATCAGCACCGCTTGCTCTTGCGGTTGCTACCGCAGAAGGGTAATTACTAGGGTTGACCAAAAACAACCGCTTAAGAGACATATTTTTCATTGCTCTTGCGGCTGCGCCAATATTGCCTGGCTCAGTCGTATTCACCATGACAATCCTCACTTTATCAAAATTCGTCAAGGTATAATTCGTTTCTTTAATTATTTGACTCATTAATCATGCATCCTACCGTTAATATTGCAGTCCGAGCTGCTCGTGCAGCTGGTGATGTTATCCTAAGGTATCACAACCAGGTCGATTTATTGACCATTGAAAATAAGTCTATCAATGACTTTGTTTCTGAGGTTGATAAAACGGCTGAAAAAGCCATTATAAACGAGATTAAAAAAGCCTTCCCAAAACATTCAATTTTAGCTGAAGAGAGTGGTGAAATATTGGGTGACAGTGATTTTCAATGGATTATTGACCCTTTAGACGGAACAACGAACTATCTGCATGGATTCCCTCAATACGCTGTTTCGATTGCCTTACTTGAAAAGCAAGTCATAACTCATGGCGTAATCTATGACCCTTTCAAGGAAGAACTCTTCACCGCTTCAAAGGGAGATGGTGCCTATCTAAATAATGAAAGAATCAGAGTTACTATGTCAAACGGACTCCAAGACACCTTAATTGGGACTGGCTTTCCATTTAAACATCCTCAGCACTTAGACTGCTATCTTGAAACCTTTAAAGCAATCCATCCACATGTATCTGGAATTCGAAGAGCAGGTTCTGCTGCACTTGATTTAGCTTATCTAGCTGCTGGTCGATTGGATGGATTTTGGGAGATAGGCCTTAACTCATGGGATATAGCTGCTGGTTCCTTACTAGTTAAAGAGGCAGGCGGTTTTATAGGAGATTTCTCAGGTAGAGATCAATATATGGAGACTGGTAACGTCGTTGCAGGGAATGCAGACGTATATAAAGCACTTTTAAAGAAAATACACCCTCACCTGAGTGAAGATTTACAACGTTAAAAAATCTATTCAACAATTGTTAACTGCTCGCCATTGATCTTAGAACCTTCATTTGATAAAAGGTAGACAATCACAGAGCTTTTCTCTTCTGGCCTTGGAACTGAAGAAGCATCTTCAGCGGGGTATGCTGTTCTCCTCATTTCAGTTCTTATTTTTCCAGGGTTGATTGTGTTTACAGTAATTTGAGTTTTCTCTAGTTCCTCAGAAAGCGTTTTTGCAAAACCTTCTATTCCAAATTTACTAACACTATAAGCACCCCAGTAAGCTCTTGCTTTTCTTCCAACTGTAGAGGATAAGAAAAGAATTCTAGCGTCATCTGACTTCATTAAAGCAGGTATAAGAAATTGCGTCAACATAAATGGGGCACTTAAGTTTATCTGTAAAGTTGAATACCAGAGCTTGATATCGTATTGATCGATAGGCATTTGCGTTCCAAGAATTGCGGCATTATGTATAAGCCCATCCAACTTTTTAAATTTATCAAGAATATTATCTTGCAGTTCTTGATAATTCTCAGGTGTCGCACCCTCAAGGTCTAGTGGGTAAAGTATAGGCTCTTTGTAGCCAGCATCAACTACTGCATCATAGGCATACTCAAGTGAGCCTAAATCTCTTCCAAGCATAATAACAGTCGCTCCTGCCTTTGCAAGATCCATTGTTATTGCTAAACCAAACCCTCGATTAGCCCCAGTGACTAAAATAACCTTACCCTCTAGCTCACCCTCCTTAACTTTGTAATTGACAGGGAGCTTCATTCACCAATTTCTTTATTTGATTTAACTCCAAGAGCTTTTAACTTCTCAGCACGACCAATTAAATTACCTGGGCCAGTTTGGAGCTTTTTGCGAGCATCGGAAAAACCTTCCTTGGTTTTATCTAATTGACTCTCAATCTTATCCAAGTCATTGAAAAACCCCGCTAGTTTGTCATACATCTTTCCTGCCTGCCTGGCAATTTCATCAGCGTTTTTATTTTGTTTATCAGTTTGCCACATAAAGTTGACTGTCTTTAAACTCATACTAAGCATTGAAGGTGATACAAGCATAATATTTTTCTTTAAGGCATCATCAAACAAACTGTGCTTTTGCTGAAGAGCTAATAAAAGAGCCCCTTCAATTGGAATAAAAACAAAAATAAAATCAAGGCTCCTTACACCTTCAAGGTTTTCATACTCTTTTATGCTTATATTTTTAATTTGTGTTTCTATTGAAGCAATATGTTTTTTTAAAGCCTCCTCGTTAGATTGATCAGCCATATAATCAACATAATCTTTAAGAGATACTTTTGAATCGATAACAACGTCTTTTCCCTCAGGTAGGTGAAGTATGACGTCAGGTTTGAATTTTTCACCGGCCTCATTCTTATGTTGCTTCTGTAAATCAAACTCAACCCCCTCTTTAAACCCATAGCTTGACAAAAGAGAGCTTAAAATTTCTTCACCCCAGTCACCTTGTAATTTGTTGTCGTGAGTAAGAGCTTTTGTAAGATTTTGAGCTGACTGTTGGGTATCGATGTTTGCCTCATGTAAAGATTTAATTTGTTCTTTTAGTGAGGTTCTTTCCTCGATTTGCTCTTTAGTGATGGTTTCAATTCTTTCTCTAAAGCTTTTAAGTTGAGTCTGAAGAGGTGTTAAAAGGTCAGAATTATCAACTTTAAGTTTGTCACGATCATTCTTTAAAATATCAGAAGCTAAAGTCTTGAAATCACTATTTACTTGTGTTTTAAGTTGATCCACAAATTCCAATTTTTCAGCATAATTTTTTTCTTTTTCTTCAAGTGTAGTTTTAAGTTGAATATTTTTTTCACTCAAAGATAACAGCTTTTTATTAAGAATATAATAGCTAATAAAGACACCAATCAATAAAGACAAGACTGCTATTACAATATCCATAAAGCCTTTCCAAGATTTAAAAATTTTAATAGTTTATTTACTCTCATGAAATATATGAACCTATTGTTGGTAATGTTAGTAAAATTTTAATTAGAATAACATTTAAATTATAACGTTAACCCTACTATAACCTATGCTGTTTTTAAGATCTTTATTGTACTTTGTTGGCTCAATAATAAGCATTATTGTTATAACTATATGTGGCTTATTTCTTGTCATTTCACCGTATCCGTATCGTCAAAAATTTCTTTCGCAGTGGGCTATTTTTTGCATATGGTGGTTAAAAGTCACCCTAAATATTACAACTAATATTAAGGGCAAAGAAAACATTAATAGCTCTCCCTGCGTCATTATTTCAAATCACCAGTCGACATGGGAAACATTAGCCTTTCAAACTATATTTCCTGCTCACACATGGGTTTTAAAACAAGAACTTTTATGGTTACCAATATTTGGTTGGAGTCTTGCTCTGCTTAAGCCAATTGTCATAAATCGTGGTGAAAAGTTAAATGCTATTAAAAAAGTAATTAAACAAGGCGCTGATAGATTAAGTAACGGTATTTCAGTTGTTGTTTTTCCTGAGGGTACTCGCCAACCCTATAATCAATTAGGTGAGTATCAAAATGGAGGTGCTGCTATTGCAAAAAAAACTGGCCATGACATAATCCCTGTATACCATAATGCTGGAAAAATTTGGCCTAAGGGAAGTTTTATTAAAAAGCCTGGTGTTATAACGATTATTATTGGAGAGGCCATTTCAAGCTCAACTATGACGTCTTCTGAAATAACAGAAAAGATTAGAAATTGGACACTAGAGCAAGCAAATAAACACGGATAATTAATAAATAATGATTGAAGTTCACTACAAACTATTTAGTCAAAGGACTGCAGAAAATATAAGGACTGAAGTTAGTCGCCTCCGAGATGCATTGCTTTTTGGAAGCAAGAATAAAGTTCATAAATTTGGAAAAGTAGATATTAAATGTGATATTGCTACACTTGAGATACTTCTTTCTGACTATATACTTGATTATGAAAGTGATGAGGCATCAGAAAGACAATTGACTACCAGGCAAGAATGGCATGATTTTTTAATAAACACAAAACATCTAAGTTATAACGAAGGTCTATTAATTCTCCTTGGAATTAGTCCTACTCTTGCTGATCTTGTAGAGCCCAAATTATATAAAATAAAATTAAATGACATTGGAATTCTTAAGGGTAAACATTTAAGCTTAATATTTTTTCAAAGAGTAGAAAATCATCTTCTAAGAGAAAGATTTAGAAGCAATAAAATAGATACAAACGACTTTATTAAATGGGCTATGGATTATAAATTTCTAAGACGAATAGAAACAGAAACTTAATTTTATAATCTTTACTACTAATCTTTAATGATTTCAGGAAAATCTCTGTGAATTAAAGATATGACAAAAAAGTTCAGCAGTCTTCTCAGTATCATAAAGAGCAGAGTGAGCCTCGTTGTTGTCCCATTCAATTCCGGCCTTTGTTACTGCTTTAGCTAGAACAGTTTCGCCACAGTAAAGAGCAGATAAACTAACAGTATCTATCGTAGAGAACTGATGAAATGGACTCTTAAGCTTAGTTCTATTTGTTGCGGCTTTAACAAATCCAAGGTCAAAAAATGCGTTATGTCCTACAAGAATTGATCTAGTACATTGCTCCTCTAATAAGCATTTATTAATGCAAGAAAAAATCTCATTAAGTGCTTCTTTTTCGCTAACAGCGAGACGAAAAGGGTTATCAACTTCAATGCCATTAAACTTTAATGCTGATGGTTCTATATTGGCACCCTTAAAAGGTGTAATATGAAAATGAAGTGTGGTCTTTGGAACAAAAGATTCATTATCATCAAGACCAATAATAATGGCACAGATTTCCAATAAAGCGTCACTATTTTCATTAAAACCACCGGTTTCAACGTCTACCACAACTGGAAGATAACCGCGAATTCTGTCTTTAAGCTTCATTAATCTTTAGTGGGTAAATAAAAAGTGATTAGTCATTCAAAGAAATACTTACAGAACCCTTAAGTAAATAATTGAATTTCTTTGATAATCATAACTCTTTTGCCTTAATAAAGGAAGAGAACTTACATCAACCTCAGCAAAATCATGTCGAAAAAAGAATCGTCCACCATATTTCGAGAGAGCAAAAATACTATCTAGATCCAGTTCAGATGCTTTTTGTATTAATTTATTCATCAATTCTAAGGAAGTGCCAGTATTATGAAAACTCTTGTTAACAGTTAAAGCATATATTTCACCCATATTTTCAGATTTGTATACCCTTAAACCTGCACATGCAATAATTTGACCAGCATCTTCTATAAATACAAACTCATCGATCACTTCACTAAGTTGTTCATAACTCCTACTTAACAACCTACCTTCATCAACAAATGGTTGCATTAATTCAATTAATTGTTTGACTTTACTCAATCTCTAGCCTTAAATTGACAATAGAACCGCACTATTTTAGTCTAAAATTTGTAATTTTTTGCTGATTTAAAAGAGATGTCAAACACTAGAAAATTTTCCTCAGTTGTTGTCGATGGTTATCAACGTGCCGCATCAAGAGCGATGCTTTATCCTGTTGGATTTAAAAAAGAAGATTTCAATAAATCTCAAGTTGGTATTGCCTCAACTTGGTCAATGGTAACACCTTGTAATATGCATATTAATGATTTGGCTGATGAGGCTGAAAAAGGAGTCAATGGTGCTGGTGGAAAAGCTGTGATATTCAACACAATAACTGTTTCAGATGGTATTTCAATGGGCTCTGAAGGAATGAAGTATTCTCTAGTTTCTAGAGAGGTTATTGCTGACTCTATCGAAACTGTTGCTGGTTGCCAAGGGTTTGATGGGGTGGTTGCTATTGGTGGCTGTGATAAAAATATGCCAGGCTGTGTTATGGGATTAGCAAGACTTAACCGCCCTTCTGTCTTTGTTTATGGAGGAACGATTCAACCTGGTAAAAATCATACCGATGTTGTTAGTGTTTTTGAAGCTGTTGGTAAGCGTGCTAATAATGATATCAGTGATATTGAACTTGAGCAAATTGAGTCAACTGCCATCCCTGGCCCAGGCTCATGTGGTGGTATGTACACGGCAAATACGATGGCTTCAGCTATTGAAGCGTTGGGTATGAGCCTTCCTAACTCTTCATCACAGGATGCTATATCTGATGACAAAAATAGTGACTGCTTTCGTGCGGGTGAAGCAGTACTTAACTTGCTAAATAAGGACATTAAACCTAGTGATATTATGACTAAGGAAGCATTTGAAAATGCTATTACTTTAATCATCACGCTTGGTGGCTCAACTAACGCAGTACTTCATTTAATTGCAATGGCTGATGCCATAAATGTTGACTTAACAATTGATGATTTCACTCGCATTGGTGCTAATGTACCCGTTCTTGCTGATCTAAAACCTTCTGGTAAATACATGATGAGCGAGCTAGTTGAAATTGGCGGTACATTGCCATTAATGAAGATGCTTTTGGATGCTGGAATGCTTCATGGTGATTGCATCACAGTAACAGGTAAGACATTAGCTGAGAATTTAAAAGATGTTAAGCCGTATACGGATGGGCAAAAAATCATAATGCCTCTTGATAATCCTATTAAAAAGGACTCACATTTAAGAATTTTACGAGGAAACCTCGCAACTGAAGGTGCTGTAGCAAAAATAACTGGAAAAGAAGGGCTTACCTTCCATGGTAGTGCAAAAACATTTGCATGCGAAGAGGATGCACTTCAGGCTATTTTGAATGATCAAATAGTTGAGGGTGACATAATTGTAATTCGTTATGAAGGACCCAAGGGTGGTCCTGGAATGAGGGAGATGCTAGCACCTACTTCTGCAGTTATGGGTAAAGGCTTAGGTGGTAAAGTTGCACTAATTACCGATGGAAGGTTTTCTGGGGGTACTCATGGATTTGTAGTTGGCCATATAACGCCTGAAGCTTTTAGTGGAGGCGCTCTTGCAATTGTTGAAGATGGAGATCAAATTTTGATTGATGCTGAAAACAATCGCCTAGAGCTTCAAGTTGATAAATCAGTCATTGATCAAAGATTATCAAACTGGAAGAAACCTTCTCCGCGTTATACTAAAGGAGTATTAGCAAAGTATGCAAAACTTGCTCAGTCTGCATCTCGTGGAGCAATAACTGAGTAATCTATTGTTACTAGTTGCGTTTTTTACGTGGCTTTTTTTGTGACGAGACAGAAGGAATGAAATCAATTTTTCTGTCATCTAGATTCACTGAAGCAACCTTGACTTTAATCATATCACCTAGGCGATAGATTTTTCCACTGTTCTGTCCTTTTAGCTGATGATGAACGTCATCAAAAATAAAGTAATCGTCCTTTAAATCACGAATAGAAATCATACCCTCCACAAAGACTTCAGATAGCTCAACAAATAGACCAAAACCTGCCACTCCTGAAATAACACCATGAAAGTTTTCGCCAACCTTTTCTCTCATATATTCACATTTAAGCCATTGCTCTACATCGCGAGAGGCGTCATCAGCTCTTCTTTCAGTCATTGAAAGGTGAGCACCAAGTTCAATCATTTTCTTTGATGGTGTCCTTGGTTTACCCTTCAGAACTCTCTTTATAGCGCGATGCACTAGAAGGTCTGGATATCGACGAATTGGCGAAGTAAAGTGGGTATAGTCTTCAAAAGCCAAACCAAAGTGACCATCATTTATTGGCGTATAAGTCGCTTGCTTCATTGTACGAAGGACCACAGTTTTTATTATATTTTCATCATCCCTACCCTTAGCATTTCTTAATACTTTCGAAAAATCTTTCGACTCTGGTTCAATACCACCCTCTAACGATAGTCCGACAGCTGATAAAAATTGCCGAGTAACCTCAACCTTTTCAGAGGTAGGTTTGGGATGATTTCTGTAAAGAAAATCTTCGTTATTTTTCTGTAAAAACTTAGCAGTCGCTTGGTTTGCCATCAACATGCACTCTTCTATAAGTTTGTGTGCGTCATTTCTTTTCCTAGCAACTATATTTTCAATCTTGCCTTTGCCATCAAAGAGGATCTGGCTTTCAATTCTATCAAAATCCATTACTCCTCGTTTTTGACGAGAAATCCTAAGGGTTTTGTATAAGCCATACAAAAAATCAATATTTGCCACTACATTGCTGAACTTTTTTCTTAAAGGACTTTTTTTACTCTCAAGCATATCGTTAACCTGAGTATAAGTTAATCGAGCATGTGACAGCATAACAGCTGGATAAAACTTATAGTCTAATAGCTCACCTAGTGAGTCAATACTCATCTCACAGGCCATACATAGCCTTTCAATTTTAGGATTTAATGAACACAAGCCATTCGATATTGTCTCAGGCAGCATCGGCACAACTCGGTGCGGAAAGTAAACCGAGTTACCACGCTCAAATGACTCATTATCTAGGTTTGAGCCCTCATCCACATAATGAGAAACGTCAGCGATAGCTACAATGAGCTTCCAGCCATTATTTGATGGCTTGGCATATACAGCGTCATCAAAGTCTCTTGAGTCATCGCCATCGATAGTCACTAATTCAAGGTTTGTAATATCAACTCTATCCTTTTTGTCTATTGCAAGAACCTTGGTTGGTAATTTTGCTGATTCAGCAAGCGCTGTCTCAGTAAAAATAGATGGTATTTGGTGACGATAAATTGCCGAGTCAACCTCAACCCCTTCGTCAAGATAATTTCCAATAATAGTAGTAACCTTTCCTGTTGCATCAGACTCTAGGGTTGGTGAAGATAGAATTTCAACAATCACTACTTGATTATCCTCACAGCCATCCAATAACTCTGTAATTTGAATGTTGTGTTTAATTCTTTTATCATCCACCACAACGTAACAGTGGCCTTTCTCTATGTGGAGTCTACCAACAAGAGTCTTAACGGATTCTAATACTTCTACTACCTCTGCATCTAAATTTCGACTAAGAAGGCGAACCTTAATCTTGTCACCATGAAAAACTAGCTTCATCTGCTGAGAAGATAGCCTTAAATCTTTACCACCCTTATCAAGAGAAACAAACCCAAAGCCTTTTGGGTTAGCAATAACCGTTCCAGTAAGAAGTCCTCGATTTGAATATGGCCTATAAAGGCCATTTTTATTACAGCTAAGCTGCTTATCCCTGACCATAGCTCTTAATCGTCTTTCAAAGCCTTTTTTTTGCTCGTCAATCAATGACAGTAAATCAAAAAGTTGGTTTTTTGTTCTAGGTTTTTGTTGAATAAAACTTAAAATATGTTCGCGAGATGGAATCGGGCTCTCATATTTTTCTGCTTCACGATCATAGTGAGGGTCAGACATAATGTGCTAAGTATAAAGTAAGCTTAGCAGTATTGACACTTAATCAAAAGGATTGTTTAGAATTAAGGTCTCTTTTCGGTCTGGACCTGTAGATAAAATGTCAACTGGGAGTTGGCTTAATTCTTCAATTTTTCTAATATAGCTTTGCGCCTCAGAAGGCAACATATCAAATGAATGTGTACCAATAGTAGAACATTTCCATCCAGGCATTTCAATATAAACTGGCTTAGCAGCAGAATAACCCTCAGCAGAAAATGGCGGAGTTGTAGTTCTTTGCCCATCAACCTCATAGGCTACGCATATCTTTATCAAATCCAAATCATCTAGGACGTCCAACTTTGTAAGGCAAATTCCGCTGACAGCGTTCAGCTTAAAAGAGCGATTTAATATTACTAAATCCAACCATCCGCAGCGCCTTTGTCGACCGGTTGTCGCACCAAATTCATGCCCTCTTGAGCAAAGCTCTCTGCCAACAGGATCTCCTTCATCGGAAGTAACGTCATAGTCTAGTTCTGTAGGGAATGGTCCTCCACCTACTCTTGTGGTGTAGGCCTTAACAATTCCTAAAACATAATCAATATCTCTCACGCCGATTCCTGAGCCCGTTACTGCACCACCAGAAGTTGTATTTGAAGAAGTAACAAAGGGATAGGTACCCTGATCTATATCAAGTAATGCACCTTGAGCGCCTTCAAACAGGATATTTTCATCACGTGACATTTGTTGATGTAACTCCTCAGCAACATCAACAATCATTGGTCTAACTATATTTGCTTGACTTAAGGCTTCATCAAGAGTTTTTTGATAGTCAACAGTAGTCTGATTGTAATAATTTTTTAAACTGAAATTATGATAATCCACTACCTCTTTAAGTTTTTCAGCAAACAGCTTTTCATCTAGTAGATCTCCTACTCGAAGACCTCTACGAGCAACTTTGTCTTCATAAGCAGGTCCAATTCCGTTTCCAGTGGTTCCGATTGCAGCTTTACCTCTGTGCACTTCACGTGCTATATCAAGCTCAATATGATAAGGCAGAATTAATGGGCAGCCGGGGCTTATTTTTAATCGAGATTTAACGTCAACACCTGAACTCTCTAACTCCTCCATCTCTTTTAGTAAGGCAGTCATAGATAAGACAACTCCGTGTCCTATTAAGCACTGAACGTTACCTCTAAGAATGCCTGAAGGGATTAGGTGTAGTACTGTTTTTTTGCCATCTATAACCAATGTATGGCCTGCATTGTGTCCGCCTTGAAAACGAACTACTGAACTTACTTTATCTGTAATTAAATCAACTATTTTTCCTTTTCCTTCATCGCCCCATTGGGTACCTATAATTACTACATTTTTTCCCATCTTAGTGCCTGAGTATTGATTTAAAAATTTAGTTGTTGTTGAATTAAAAACTTTAGATCAAAAGAAAAGCCTGTAGCATCTCGTGATGAGCCAAATGATTCACTTAGGCTATTGTATCTTCCACCCTGTGCTAATGCCTTTGAGAAGTTTAAATGATAGGCTGCAAACACAAGGCCATTATGATATTCATAGGCCTTAACTTCACCTAGGTCAAACATTAAGTTAATATTACTATCCTTAAAAAAGCTGTGTAATTTTTTTAGGTCTTTTATTGCATCTATAACTGTTGGAAATTCTTTATAAATCTTTGCCGCTTTATCAAGAATTCTTTCATCACCATCAAGAGAAATTAAAGAATGAAACTTATCTGCATGCTTAATTTCATTTCTATCAAAAAAATCAGCTAAATCAGGAATTGATTTACGCCTAAAAATATCTCTTAAAGATGCTATATCTTGATTATTAAGTTCTGCAGATTCACAAAGAGCGTTAAATATTGCTGTATTACCGAAACTAAGAGTTATGTCTTCGATACCAATCAAAGAAAGAGAGGCGGCCATAAGTTCTATAACTTCAATGTCACCCTCTACACCTTGATATCCATAAAGTTCAGCGCCTGCCTGAATAGGTGAGCGAGAAGCATAAAAATCATCAGCTTTTGTTTGTAAGATGGCATTAATATAGCAGTATCTATTGCCTTTATCAGCTATAGAGCGCTTAGAATCAATTCTTGCAATTTGAGGGGTTATATCGGAATGAACTCCAAGCATTCGACCACTCATTGAGTCAAGAAACTTAAAGGTTTTTTGGTCGATTGATTTTGAATTTAAAACCAATGTTTCGGCGTATTCAATCATTGGCGGCACAACGAATTCATAGCCCCGCCCTTGATACAAATCTAATAAACCCCTTCTACTGGTCTCAAAAGCCACTGCTTGATCACCGGTGAGCTCATCAATGCCCTCAGGTAATTGCCAATTACTCATTACTTATAACTATTCCGAAGGGTTAAAGTGACGGAAAAATTCTGAATCTGGGTTAAGTATTAAGACATCACCCTGCTCATTGAATGCCTTTTTGTAAGATTCAAGAGAACGATAAAATGAATAGAATTCAACATCCTGATTGTAAGCTTTAGCATAATTACTAGCAGAGATTGCATCGCCATCACCCTTTATCTTTTCAGATTCTTTATAAGCATTTGCAAGAATAATAGTCCTCTCTTTATCAGCGAAGGCTTGAAGCTTTTCAGCTTCTTCTGCTCCCTCTGATCGATACTTATTAGCAAGTCCCTTTCTTTCAGTCACCATTCGACTATACACAGAACTACGAACCTCTTGAGAAAGCTCTATTCGCTTAATGCGAACATCAACTATTTCAATACCATACTCATCTTCTGCGATTGCCTTAAGTTTACTTTTAACACTTGCCATAATTGCATCACGTTGATCTGAGACAACCTCAATAATAGTCCGCTTAGAAAACTCACTCCTAAGAGCATCCTGGTTATTTTGTGCAAGCCTTAAGTTAGCAGATGACATTGCACCACCAGTCGAAATATAAAACTTTTCAGTATCAACGATACGCCACTTGACATATGAGTCAACCGTTAAATTTTTCTTCTCAATTGTCAAGAATGATTCTGCCGGAGAATCTAATGTCTGTACACGATTATCAAACCTAACTACGTTATTCACAAATGGAGTTTTAAATTTAAGGCCTGGTTCATTTTCTACAGAAACGATTTCACCCAACCTCAACTTAATAGCTACTTGTGTTTCATTAACAGTATATAAGCTTGAACTTAATAAAATTGCAACCAATACAGCTAAAACAATAATAATTTTATTCATTATCTGTTCTCCCTAGAGCGTAACACACTTTCATCATCTTGTCCTGATGGCGTTTGCTGGAAAGTATTTACAGTTGAAGAGGATTTTGAGGTTCTATTAGAGTTAATTAGCTGATCAATAGGTAAATACATAAGAGAATTAGAACTTGAGTCTACGATGACCTTATTAGTCGAGCTTAGGACATCCTCAAGTGTCTCACGATAAAGTCGCTCTTTAGTTACTCCTGGCGCCTTTAAATACTCAGTAAGAATTTGAGTAAAGCGGTAAGCTTCACCCTCAGACTTAGAAACAATTTGTGATTTATAGGCTTCGGCTTCCGCAAGAAGTCTTTGACTTGCACCACGTGCTTTAGGCACAATATCATTGGCATAAGCTTTGGCTTCGTTAATATATCTTTGCTCGTCTTCTCGAGCTTTAACAACATCATCAAATGCTGCTTTAACTTGAATTGGTGGTTGTGCATCCTGCATTGTGACAGCAGTAATCAATAAACCCACTCCATAATCATTAAGGAGAGCTTGAGAGGCAGTTTTAACCTCTTGTGCAACTTGATCACGCCCTGTTGTTAAAACGTGGTCCATAGTATTATCACCTACCACCTGCCTAATAACACTTTGAATGACATGACTCAAAGTCATCTCAGGGTTGTAGACATTAAATAAGTATGACTGTGCATCAGCTATCTTATATTGAACTGCTAAATTAACGTCAACCATGTTTTCGTCTTTAGTAAGCATTAATGACTCAGAACTAACACCGCCACTATAAGAGTTTTGAGAATTTCTAAAGCCAATTTCTGCTGAACGAACCTGTTCAACATTTACTTTATAAACTGCCTCAATAGGGTAAGGAATGTGCCAGTGAGGGCCTTGAGTAGTTGATGTTTGAAAAGCTCCAAAGCGAAGAACTACGCCTCTTTCAGCAGGATCAACAATATAAATACCGGTTAATAACCAAACTAAAACAGCAAGTATTAGGACGTATTTAAAACTACCCTTTGCCGCCTTACTTACTCCACTATTATTTGAAGAAGAACCACCACCAAATGTAGAGTTGAATTTGTTTTTGAAATCTTTGATAACTTCATCAAGCTCAGGAGGTGTTTGATTATTATTGTCATTCCAAGCCATTTCGGCTCCATTTTGTTTTTGACTCACGTAGATTCCTTAAATTTATATAGGTTAAAGTTAAGATATGGCCAAAGTACAAAAAAACAAGCACTTTGCATATCTTATTAGATCAAACTAAATATTAGTTTTTAATCATAAAAAAATAAATAAGCTTTTTTCATTTCAAATCATGCATTATTTTACCCAATAAAAAAAATATTAGAGTCATATTTAATCTATCGAACGTTTCTAAATGTGTCTAGATTCTTGCTCAGTTATAATGATAAAATATCATCTTTTGTTTATATATTGACATTCATGAAAAAACACTTGATTTTTTTCGTTCTACTGTTAAGTGCTTTTTCAATTCACGCAGAGGGGGTTAAACTCGCTTGCAGTCCATATCAACCTACTTGCACTAACTGCCCTGAGTATCAAACGCTCTTCCCAATTGAAGAATTTTCAAAAGACTCAGGTAGTCTCGATATTGAAGCTGATCAAAGTGAAATATTAAATGAAACATACCACCTTACCGGCGATGTTAAAGTTAAATCTACATCCCTTGTTCTTGCTGCTGATGATGTACTAGTTAATTCAGCCGATGACTCTACTATAGCGAATGGCAATGTTAGGTTTCAAGATCAAACCTACTTAATTACTAGCGATTCATTGTCAGCGAAGAGAGATGGTGACACACTTATAGCAACTGCAACTAAGGCAAATTACCAAGACTTTGGGTTCGGTCCAGGAGGAGCCAATGGCTATACTGAATCTATTGCTAAGACCCCCACATCTGTTTTACTTACAAACGCAACATACAGTCTTTGTCCTGTTAACAAAAATGACTGGCTAATTGATGCAGACCAAATAGAACTCAATTTAGAAAAAAATAGAGGTGTTGCTGATAACGCAACTGTTGTATTTTATGGGGTGCCAATTTTTTATTTACCTAAGTATAGCTGGGTGCTTTCAGGCCGAGGGTCTGGATTTTTAACACCTGACTACACTAAATATAGAGAAACTGGACAAACTGAACCTTCATATCGATTTAGAGTGCCCTACTATTTTAATATCGCCCCAGACCGAGACTTACTTGTTGCTTTGACTTATATGTCGAGTAGAAGATTTATTTATGAAGGCAAATATCGACAACTTATTGCTCCAAAACTAACAGCTGAAAGTGATGACTCGATATACCAAATTGAAGCGCACTACCTTCCTGAAGATAAAATGACTAGCTTAAAGCGCTGGCTTGTTAACTTTAATGAAGAGCTTGATTTTAATACAAAAACTCATCTAAGCGTAAATTACTATCGCGTATCAGACAAAGACTATTTTAAAGATATTGCTCAAACTAATACAAATGTAAAGACCCTAAAATCTAATCTTACGCTAACCTATAATGATGAGGAAAATCACTTTTCATCTTCACTATTAACTGAAGATGAGCAAGTTGTTAACGCCGGTGTTCCGGTATACACAAGAGCACTTGAAGGCTCCATTTCTAAAACCTTTAATGCAGATAAAAAAATGCCTATACAGGTAGACCTTGTTAGGACTAATTTTGCTCACGACACAGCTAGCAAAGAGACTGGAGTTAGGACTCATGGAAATCTAGGAGTTTCAAGGAAACTTGATACTAAATTTCCAGTAATTACACCACGGGCTAGTGTAGCAATAACAAATTATTCACTAAAAAATAGTCCTAATATTAATCGAACAATCCTAGGTTCTGGCGTTGATATAGATTTTACTGTTAACAGGAAAGGAAATTTATTTGGTAGTGAGATAAACCATCGACTATCTCCTATAATTTCATATAACTACAGAGCAAAAGAAGTTCAGGGAAATATTCCAATTTTTGATAGTACAGATAAATATGATGACATTATTACTTTTGCCGACCTTACTTCAGGCGAGAGGTATACAGGCCTCGATAGAATAACCAATGCTAATGACATTACGCTTAGTCTTGAGTCAAGCTATAGAGATGTAGATGCTTTAAGTGAAGATAAAGATCTCTTAAATATGAGAATTGCTCAGAGTTTTTATACTGATGATGAGGTTGTTAGTGATACAGCCAATACTAATTATGAAACTAGAAAATCATACTCTGATATTGCTGCCTCGATAGATATTGCACTTGGTAAGTACGTTATAACAAATTCTGCTCAATTCAACCCCGATACATCGAAAATAGTTAAAAAAGAAAATAGTGTATCCTATACCTCAAATTCTAGAA
>ENA-OWNS01000165-OWNS01000165.1-marine-metagenome-genome-assembly--contig:-NODE-165-length-34239-cov-7.638926_pt1 | contig 34239 bp, 31 predicted proteins | sample MGYA00238137_ERZ651772 | MGnify/ENA primary metagenome ERZ651772 (study PRJEB26903, sample SAMN06264699) | marine metagenome | isolation source: Columbia River Estuary | place: USA:Columbia River Estuary... | reverse complement strand
TGATATTGATAAAACTTCAAATTTTGGAACATTAGATATCATTGCTGCTTTAGAGTGGGTTAAATCAAATATATCTTTATTCGGCGGCGATCCAGAAAATGTCACTATATTTGGTGAGTCTGCTGGGGGCCATAATGTGCTAAGTTTACTTGTATCTAAAAAGGCAAAAGGGCTTTTTCATAAAGCAATTAGTCAATCTGGTTACACTACATCAATATCACCAGAAAAAGCTTATAGCCAAAGCAAATCCTCTCCAACGTCTGAGCATACAAGTTGGAAAATTGTAAATAAGGTTTTAGATAAAGCTGGGCTTAAATCCCAAAATGATTTAACTAATACAGAAACTAGAAAAATACTTAAAGAATTAGACGCTAGAGATTTCTTCATAAATTATTCAGATAGACCGTCATATCAAGAAATCCCTTTATTAACTAGTGATGGTATTGTAATTCCAATGGATGGTTTAAAAAACTCTCTTTCAAACAAAAAGCATGTCAATATTGTCCCAACAATAGCTGGCTCAAATAAAGATGAGGTCAAATTATGGTTAGCCTCTGCTGAATATTTTGTTGGACTTGAGTATTCTTTCTTTGGCTCTTTATTGGGCGTTCCCCGAGTTGGATTAAAAGATGAGGCAGCATTCGAATTATTTAATAGTTACAGAAGCAGGGCCTGGAAATTAAGAGGAGTGGATAACCCTTTAAGGAGTTTAGCTTCTGCAGGAAATAATGATCTCTATGCATATAGATATGACTGGGATGATCATAGAAAATGGCCTGTAGCAAATTTTAAAAAATTAATTGGAGCAGCTCATGCTACCGAAATTCCTTTATTAACAGGAAATAATAAGCTAGTTGGTGATTATGGGTTTTTAATTTATCCAAAAGGCCCTTCAAAACACTTCCTATCAAAAAATATGATGAATTTTTGGGCAAACTTTGCAAAGACCGCTAAGCCTGGCATATCTTCGAATAAACAAGAATGGACTAAATACGATGGATTGGATGAGATAGAGTCCAATTTTATGGTCCTTGATAACAGGGCGAATTTAAAAATGGATAAAGATAAAAATTCCTTTAAATCTCTTGTTAATGATTTGTATTATGAAAAGGACATTACTGATTTAGAAAAATGTGTAGTTCTTCTTCAAATGCTCACCTTTGTAGGTGATGATTTGTATGATGATTACGTTAATTTTTATCCTGGACAATGTAACAGAGGTGATGCGGAGAATTTTTTGCGAGCTAATGCTAGCTTTATAGATTATTAAATATACCTTTAATTTCTAGCCTTATCTTTTAATTTAAGAACCTCGATATCTTTAATTCTAATTAAATCAGCTATTCTTCTTATAAGGCGCTCCTCATCAACATCCAACTGAGAGTCAGCAAAAGCGACATCCCAAAGAAAACTTATTAATGATAGTTTTTCTTCTTTACTAAAATCATTATTTATATCTGCAATAAACTCATGAAAAGATACGCTATCCTTACTGTAGGTTTCAATGATTGAAAATATTTCTTCATCAGTTTTATTTACTTTCTTTGATATTTTTTTTATCTCTTCAATCAAAAGATTGAGCTCTAAATCAGAAATATCACCATCAGATCGAGCAATCTCATAAGCAAGGACAGCGCCAATAAGCTCTATTTCAAATTCAGGATTTTTTTGAATATCTTGTGTTACTTTTTTCTTTTTAAATATATTAAGCATTTTTATTTAGTTGGGTTCTTGTAATTACATAATAACAAAGAGAGAAGATAACAAAAATTAAAAATGATATATATTCTTGAGCAATAAAATATTTTTGCAAAAATAATCCAAATAAACATAAAAGAGTTGAAGCAAAGATATAGCAGACAAGCGTTTGGCTTGAGGACAAGCCTTTATCAAGTAACATATGGTGGAGATGATCTCTTCCTGGCCTAAATGGCATCACTCCTTTAATTATTCTGGACGTCATAACACTAATACAGTCCAGTACTGGGATAGCAACAAACCATAAAGCTGTTACTGGATTTATGACAACTCCAGCAGGAGCATAGCCTTGACTATAAAATATGCAGGCAACTGCAATACAAAAACCTATTAGATTCGATCCCGTATCACCCAAAAATACTCTTCGTTTTTTTCCAAGGTAACCAAGGTTATATAAAAGAAATCCTATAATACTTCCAATAAGCAAAAGGGATCCTGGATGATAGGACCCTAAAAGCAATAGAAATGAAAGAGGTACAAGACCAAGCATTGCGCACATGCCATTAAGACCATCACTCATATTAAAAGCATTCATAAGACCAACAATACAAAAGACTGTAAAGATAGTTGAAGCAGACCCTAAAAGTATTGAACCATCACCTAGAAGGTTACCAACACTCAACAATGACTCACCGCTAAAAACAACAAATATATATGCAATAACAGCCTGAAATGCCAATCTATAGGATGCTCTAAGACCAAATAGATCATCAAACAACATTATAGCTATTATCAAAGCTCCACATATTAATGCTGAGAGAGTAACAGTATCAATAATAATATTATTAGAACTTACAAGACTGGTTAATAGCACTTCCTCAACATTAGATCCATCCAATTCAATTTTTGAAACCTCCCCATTATCATAGTTATAAATTTGAGTCTCTCCTGAAGCTAGCGTAACCAAAAAATTACCATCACTAGTTGGCTCAACTTTTATTTGGGTCGGGACTTGATTATCAGTTTCTATGTCAATAGATACAGATTGAGATTGAGTATCTTTTTCTATAGAAAGATCATATTCGACATCATCAACCTGATATTTCCTTGTTAAAGTTTCTCCAAGGATTTCAGAATTTTTAAATAAGCCTTTATTAGAGTATTGAGTATCAATATTAATATCAGTAAGACCGCTCAATAATAAGGCAGATACCAATACACCAACATATATTGAAATCCCTCCAGTGAGAGGGGTAGCCCTATCATGAAATTTTCTACTTTTTTCAGGTATATCAATTAAGATATTATTAGTTTTTGCAATATTTCTAAAAAAACCATTGAAAGTAATCGAGGCAAAAATACTGAAAAATAATATTGAAAGATTTGCGCTGGTTAACATTTGTTTCCCTATTGAGAATATAAATATATTATAAGGTAAATAATTTAAGAAACTATGTTTACAAATAAATCATTTATAAATCTTGATAAGTCTTTGTTTATCTTTTTAGAAAAATATACTGGTTACCTAAAAATTAATTATTTAAATAACATATGAATTTATCAGACCTTCATCAACAAATAGAAATCGCAAAAAATGCAGCCAAAGAAGCTGGCAAAGTTCTTTTAAATAAAAAAGATAGTTTAAATCAATCAATATTTTCGTCGGATAAAGATATTAAATTGAAGGCCGATATAGAGGCCGAGAATATAATCAAATCAATCCTTGAAAAGGAATCATCTTTCCCTATTCTGGCTGAGGAGAGTGGTAAGTCTAAAGAGCATTTGGATGAGACTTTTTGGGTTGTTGACCCTCTTGATGGGACTGCAAATTATGCAAGAGATATTCCTCTTTGTTGTGTATCCATAGCTCTAATGCACAAAATGAATCCTGTCCTTGGTGTTATATATGATTTTAATAATAATGATCTCTATGAGGGTCATTTGGATGGAGAGGCTAAATTAAACGAAATGGCTATTAAAGTATCTGCCACAACCCTCCCCAGTGAAGGTATCTTAGTTACTGGCCTTCCAAACAACACAGACTACTCTGACCAAGCGTTACTAGGAATGGTTAAAGATTTTCAAAAATGGAGAAAAGTTAGAATGATAGGATCTGCGGCTATAGCATCATGCTATGTTGCTTCTGCAAAAGCTGATGTATATAAAGAGTTTGGAACATATATATGGGATGTTGCTGCAGGAGCTGCGATAGTCAATGCTTCAGGTGGAAGAGCTGAGATTACAAATCAAAGAGATAACTTTCAGGTAGATGTTCATTTTTCCAATTCTTATATCCTGGATTAGTATATGAAAAGTATTATTTGGTTTAGAAATGACCTTAGGTTAGATGATAATCCTTCCTTACGTGAGGCATGTAAAAATTCATCAGAATTACATGCAATTTTTTTGTATTCCCATGATCAGTTAGAAAAACATAACGAGGCGAACGTTAAAATAGATTTCCTAATAAAAAGCCTTCAATCTCTTAATGTTAGCCTTCAAAAACTTAATATCCCATTAACTATTATTAACAGCGAAGGGTTTGAACAAGATCCTGATATTATCCTAAACCTTGCCAAAGAAAGAAATGTAGAAAAAGTTTTTATCAACAAACAGTTTGGTAACGATGAGCAAAATAGGGATAAAAGAGCTCGAGAGTTGCTGAATGCTGCAAACATTAAAACTGAATTTTTTAATGATCAAATAGTATATGAAGCTGGTTCAATAAGAACTGGTCAAGATAACCCATATTCAGTTTTCACTCCGTTTAAAAGAAAGTGGGTTGAAAGTTTTGATATGGAATTTTTAGATATTGACTATGACTATGCTCCACAAAAAAATATTGATTTGAAGTCTAATTTAGATAGTTTTGATTTTAAGCATGAAATAAAACATAAGGTTGATATGTCACTTTGGCCAGCGGGAGAAGAGCACGCATTAAATAGACTAGTAGATTTTTTAGAAAACAGAGCTGTTAACTACTCAAAAGATAGAAATGATCCTATCAAAGATGGTACCAGTAGAATGTCTCCATACTTGGCATTGGGAGTTATTTCATCAAAAAGGTGCATTCTTGAGGGCCTAAAATTAAATAATTTTGAATTCAATTCAGGCAATAGCGGAATTACTAAATGGATTGACGAAATTGTTTGGAGAGAGTTTTATAGAAATATTATGTTTTCTTTTCCAAAAGTTGGCCGCAATCAACCATTTCAAGATTTTTCTAAATCTATACAGTGGAGGTTTGAAGAGGCAGAGCTTCATGCATGGAAAACTGGTATGACGGGCTTTCCTATTATTGATGCAGCAATGAGGCAATTACTCCATGAGGGATGGATGCATAATAGATTAAGGATGGTGGTAGCAATGTTCTTCACAAAGAATATGCTTCATGACTGGAGACTGGGTGAGGCGTACTTTATGCAAAATCTTATAGATGGTGATTTTTCATCTAATAATGGCGGGTGGCAGTGGAGTAGTTCAACTGGAACGGATGCAGCACCTTATTTTAGAATTTTTAACCCCATCACTCAGTCAACAAATTTTGATAAAGAAGGATTATTTATCAAAAAATATGTTCCTGAATTAAAAGATCTAGATAAATCAGTCATTCATGATCCTCCAAAAGAACATAGAAAATATTGTGGATACCCAGATCAAATATTGGATCTAAAGACATCTCGATTAAGAGCTATAGATGCTTTTAAAGCAGCAAAAAGTTAATAAATTTTCTTATAGTTAACAATTTTTTTCTTCTGTATACTTTATGCACAACTTAAGTATTGAGACGAGGTTATTATGAGTAGTTTTCTTACGGATTTAGAGATTGCTAATCAGGCAAATAAAAAACATATTAATGATATTGCAAAACAAATTGATGTTCCTGAAGAAGCGCTAATTGTTTATGGAAATGATAAAGCAAAGATTAATTATGATTTTTTAGATAAGTGTAAAGATAAAAAAGATGGCAAGTTAATTTTAGTAACTGCAATTTCTCCAACACCAGCTGGAGAGGGAAAGACAACAACTAGTGTAGGTTTAGTAGATGGGCTTTGTCATAATGGGAAAAAGGCCATGATTTGCTTGAGAGAACCTAGCCTTGGTCCATGTTTTGGTATGAAAGGTGGAGCAGCAGGTGGTGGTTATGCTCAAGTAGTTCCAATGACAGATATAAACCTTCATTTCACAGGCGACTTTCACGCAATTGGCGCAGCGCATAATTTATTATCAGCACTAATAGATAATCATATTCATTGGGAAAATGATTTAAATATTGATCCTAGAAGAATTACTTGGAAAAGGGTTGTTGATATGAATGATAGATCATTAAGAGATATCACTTGCGGTTTGGGTGGAACAGGTAATGGCATTCCACGCCAGAGTGGCTTTGATATCACAGTTGCATCAGAGATTATGGCCGTTTTTTGTTTAGCTAGTGACTTAGAGGATTTAGAGAATAGAATTGGTAATATTGTATTTGCCTATACTAGAAAACTTGAACCGGTAAGAGTTCACCAATTAAAAGCGCAGGGAGCACTTACAGCCTTGCTAAGAGATGCATTTCAACCCAACTTGGTCCAAACATTGGAAAATAATCCAGCCCTTATGCATGGAGGTCCATTTGCAAATATTGCTCATGGCTGCAATTCAGTTATTGCTACAAAGACAGCATTAAAACTTGCTGATTATGTTGTTACAGAAGCTGGTTTTGGTGCGGATTTGGGAGCAGAAAAATTCTTTGATATTAAATGCCGTAAAGCAGGACTTTCTCCTGATGCAGTTGTACTAGTAGCTACTACCAAGGCGCTAAAAATGCATGGTGGTGTTAAAAAAGAAGACCTGAAAGAAGAGAATATCGATGCGGTAAAAGAAGGGTGTAAAAATTTAGCCAAACATATAAGAAATATTGGGCATTTTGGTGTTCCAGTTACAGTTGCAATAAATGAATTTTATACAGATACAGAAAACGAGCATCAGGCAATAATTGATTTTTGTAAAAATCTAAATGTTGTTTGTAAGATTTCCTCTCATTGGGAAAATGGTGGTGCTGGTGCTTCTGATCTTGCAACTCATGTTGCTGATTTAGTAGATTCTAGTGAATCATCTTTTAGAACTTTATATGATGATGAAATGTCTTTGTGGGACAAGACAAGACATATAGCCAGAACCATTTATGGTGCAGAAGATATACTTGCTGATAAGCGCGTAAGAGATAAATTTGCTCAGTTTGAAAAAGAAGGATTTGGAAACTACCCCATTTGTATGGCAAAAACTCAGTATAGTTTTTCAACAGACCCACTTTTAATGGGAGCTCCAACTGGACATGATGTCCCTATTAGGGAAGTTAGGTTGTGTTCAGGTGCTGAGTTTATAGTAGTAGTCTGCGGTGCAATTATGACTATGCCAGGATTACCAAGAAAGCCTGCATCTGAGGCTATTGGCGTAGATAAAGATAAAAATATTGAAGGACTATTTTAAAAATCTAAATAGTTTACATATATCAATTTGTGTATAATTTGGTTCAACATTCACAAGGAAAAATAAATGAAAGATAAATTAAAGTTTTATATTAATGGTCAATGGGTTGAATCTGAATCTAATGAAAAGATTGAGGTTATAAATCCAGCCAATGAAACTATTGTTGGGCATGTAACTGCAGGAACAAAAGAGGATATTGATAGTGCTGTTAAGGCAGCAGCAAATGCATTTAAAACTTATCAATTTTCATCTAAGGATGAACGAATAGAGCTACTCAATAATGTAATAGCCGAGTATGAAAATAGATATCAAGATTTTGTAGATACTATCACTGAAGAAATGGGTGCACCTTTGTGGCTATCATCTAAAGCCCAAGCATCAACAGGAATCAAAAATTTAAATGAAACTTTGGATGCTCTTAAAGAGTATGAGTTTGAAAAAGAAGAGGGCGATTATATTTTAATGAAAGAGCCAATTGGAGTTGTAGGAATGATCACTCCATGGAATTGGCCAATGAATCAGATTACTACAAAGGTCTCTGCAGCATTAGCAGCAGGTTGCACTATGGTATTAAAACCAAGTGAAATATCACCATATTGTGCGATGCTTCTTGCTGAAGTTTTCGATACTGCTGGCGTTCCGGCTGGAATCTTTAATGTTGTTAATGGCTATGGTCCAACTGTAGGAGCTGCATTATCTGAGCACAAAGATGTAGATATGATGTCATTTACTGGTTCTACAAGAGCTGGTATTGCTGTTGCACAGGCTTCAGCTACCACTGTAAAACGTGTTCATCAGGAGCTTGGCGGCAAGTCTTCAAATATTATTTTAGATGATGTTGCTGATCTTGAGAGATCGGTCAAAGGCGGAGCAGGACATTGTTTTTTAAATTCAGGACAGTCATGTAACGCACCAACAAAAATGCTAGTTTCATCAACAAACTATGACAAAGCTGTTGAGGTTGCAGGTGCAACAGCAGAAAGTACAACTGTTGGTGATCCTCATGGAGAATTTAGAATGGGGCCAATAGCAAACAAAGCTCAGTATGAGAAAGTACTAAGAATGATAGAGATTGGAATAGAAGAAGGTGCAACATTGGTTGCTGGTGGCACTGAAAGACCAGATGGCTATGACAGTGGTTATTATGTAAAACCAACAGTATTTGCTAACGTTACTCCAGATATGACTATTGCTAAAGAAGAAATCTTTGGACCAGTCCTTTCTATAATTAAATATGAAACAGAAGAAGAGGCAATACAAATTGCCAATGATACAGAGTATGGTTTAGCGGGATATATCCAAGGTGAACCAAGCCATGCACATGAAGTTGCAAAAAAGATAAGAGCTGGCCAAATTATTATTAATGGCGGAGCAAGAGGAACTGGCGCACCATTTGGAGGTTATAAAGCCTCTGGAAATGGAAGAGAGCATGGTCTTCACGGCTTAGAAGAATGTTTAGAAACTAAGGCTGTTATAGCTCCAGGCGCTTAATCTAGTAAGTCAGGTTCTTTTTTAATTATCATATCAAATGCTGGTTGGTAGCTTGCCCAAGCTGCCACATCATTTGCTATAAAGTTTCTTGTTTTTACCGCAGTATCGTGAGGAATAATCACAGGATTTCCTGCAGCCTCTGCCATTAGTTGAGCCTGACAACACCTTTCCATAGACATGTAAAACCATAGAGCGATATCAACTGAAGGGCCAGTAGTTAAAATCCCATGATTCTGAAGGATAATCACTTTCTTATCACCAAGAGCTTTCGCTATTTCATCACCTTCATCAACTTCTTCTACAACACCTGAAAAGTCTTTATACATTCCTTGGGTTTCATAAAAGGCACAAGCATCTTGAGAAATTGGATCTAAAGGCTTTCCTAAGGTTGAAAAGGTTCGGCCATATATGGAATGGGAATGGGCTGCTGCATTAACATCTGGTCTTGCAGCATGAAGCCTTGAATGAATAGCAAAGGCAGCAACATTTACGTCTTTATCTCCTTGAACAACCTTCCCATCATGATTTACAAGTATTAAATCTGAGACAGATATTTGAGAGAAATGGACTCCTAGTGGATTTACCCAAAAATGATCAGAAAATTCTGGATCTCTTAGTGTAATATGACCTGCAACACCTTCATTAAAACCAAAATAAGCAAACATTCTAAATCCAGCTGCTAATTTCTCTAATTGATTTCTTCTTAGCTCTGCAACATTTGCAAATTCAGTCATTTCTAGGCCTTTACCTTTAAGCGGAAGCCTGCCGTCAGTGATATCTATTTTTATTGGTGAAACATTTGTCATTCTATATCCCTCTATGCATGTTTGAATGTTAAAATAGCTTACCAAAAAAAAGGATTATTATGAAATTTAGAATTGAAAAAGATAGTCTCGGTGAAGTAAAAGTACCGCAAAAGGCATTATGGGGAGCTCAAACTCAAAGAGCTTTAGATAATTTTACTATTAGTGGAATAAAGTTTGCTTTTCCTTTTGGACGATCTTTTATAGAGGCACTAGGAATAATTAAATATTCAGCAGCCTCTGCTAACAACAAACTAAAACTGTTACCTGCCAATAAAACAAAAGCTATTAAGGATGCATCGAAAGAAGTACTTGATGGTTTGTATGATGATTCATTTCCATTAGACGTATTTCAAACAGGCTCTGGAACGAGCACCAACATGAATGCTAATGAAGTAATTGCAAATGTTGCTTCAAAAAAATCTAAGTTAAAAATTGATGCAAATGATGACGTCAACATGAGCCAAAGCTCTAATGATGTTATTCCAACTGCAATATGTGTAAGTGCGCTCATAGACATGCATAGACTTTTACTACCAAACCTAGATCTTTTAATTAAAGTCATAGACTCAAAAATGAAAGAAGTTAAGGGGAACGTTAAAACTGGTAGAACGCATTTAATGGACGCTATGCCGATAGATTTTTCTCAAGAACTCTCTGGATGGAAGGCTCAGCTTGAATCAAATAAAAAATCTCTTGTTCTAGCAACCCAAAGAATGAATGACCTACCGCAAGGCGGGACAGCTATAGGTACAGGCATTAATACTCATAAAGATTTTTCTAAAACTTTTTGTGCTGAGGTTAACAAGCTAGCTAAATTCAAAACAAAACCAGCTAAAAACTTTTTTCAAGGTCTTAGCTCTGTAGATAATGCAGTTGAGCTATCTTCAGCTTTAAAAAATTTAAGTATTATTTTAATGAAAATTTCTAATGATCTTAGATGGATGAATAGTGGACCTCTAACTGGTTTAGGTGAAATAGAGCTTGAGGCTCTTCAACCAGGAAGCAGTATTATGCCAGGAAAAGTAAATCCAGTTATCCCTGAGGCTGTTGCAATGGCCTGCGCTGATGTCATTGGTAATGATGTGACTGTTACTTTAGCTGGACAGAGCGGTAATTTTCAACTTAATGTAATGCTACCTGTTGTGGCATATAACTTATTAAAAAGTATTAACTTGTTAGGAAATGCAATGCCGCTTCTGGCAAATAAGTCTATAAAGACGTTCAAGATTAATTCTAAAAATATTAATGAATCATTATCTAAGAATCCTATCTTAGTTACAGCACTCAATAGAATAATTGGTTATAGCAAAGCTGCAGCAGTTGCAAAAAAAGCTTACAAAGAAGGCAAATCAATTGTAGATGTTGCCCATGAGGAAACAGGCATTAGTAAAGCAGAGCTTGAAAAATTACTAGATCCTGCAAAGCTAACAAAAGGCGGGATTAGTGGCTAGCTTAAAATCTCAGTCGTGCGAAGCTTGTCAAATTGGAGCACCAAAAGTATCTGAAAATGAGATCGATAATCTTTTATTAGAGATTGAAGAATGGACTTTGATTCAGGAGCCTATCAAAAAGCTGCAAAAAGTTTTTAACTTTAAGAATTATAAAGACTCACTCAATTTCTCTAATAAGATAGCCAAATTAGCTGATGAAGAAGATCATCACCCTCAAATTATTTTAGAATGGGGAAAGGTTACAGTGATCTGGTGGTCGCATAAAATTGAAGGACTGCATCACAACGATTTTATTTGTGCAGCAAAAACAGACCAATTATTTTAAATAAGATTAAATTATGAAACAAAATGAAAAACCACACCAATCTTTAGCCTGGGCAGCCACAGCAATTTTAATTGTTGCAGCCTCTCTAGCGAGTTTTGTTCCTGAACTTGAGTACCATCATTGGGCATTTATTTCAGCCAATACATTATGGGTAATTGTAGGCATATTATGGAAAGAACAGACAGTAATAGTTCTTAACGCTGGCCTGACTGCAATCTACATTTTAGGCTTAATTTTTTAAAACATTATTGTTTAAATAATTCTAGATTTTTTTTTCCTTCAAGTTTTGCTATAATCTCGCATGGACAAGGTAAAATCAAAAGCATTAACGTTTGACGATGTTCTCTTATCACCTAGGTATAGCGACTTTATTCCTAGCGAGGCATCAACAGAAACAAAACTAACAAGAAACATATCTATCAAGATGCCTCTTATTTCAGCGGCTATGGATACTGTTACAGAATCCCGCATGGCTATTGCTCTTGCAGAAGCAGGTGGAATTGGGATTATTCATAAAAATAACTCTATAGAAGAGCAAATTGCTCATGTCAGAAGTGTTAAAAAATATGAAAGTGGAGTTGTAAGGGATCCCATTACAATCGAATCTGATAAAACAATTGCAGAATTAAAACAGCTAACAGACGAGCTTAATATTTCTGGAATGCCTGTTGTGGATGGAAAGGATCTTAAAGGAATTGTTACCAGTAGAGATTTTAGATATGCAGATGATATGCAAGCACCTGTCTCATCTATCATGACTACATTCGAGAAGTTAATAACGGTCCGAGAAGGAACATCTCAAGATGTGGTTAAAAAACTTATGTATGAAAATAGAATAGAAAAGATTCTAGTTATTGATGATAACAAATCCTTGAGTGGGCTTGTTACGATGAAAGATATTGAAAAATCAGCCGAACATCCCAATGCTACTAAGGATGAGTCTGGAAGATTAAAAGTTGGAGCTGCCTTAGGAACTGGCTCTGATACTCTTGAAAGAGCGAAGGGCTTAAATGATGTTGGAGTGGATCTTTTTGTTATTGATAGTGCTCATGGCCACTCAAAAAATGTAATCGAAACTATTAAAATGATTAAAAGTGAATTTCCAGATATTGATATCATTGGCGGAAATATTGCTACTGCTGAAGCAGCAGTTGAACTAGCAAAAGCTGGCGTTGATGCAGTCAAGGTTGGAATGGGTCCTGGTTCTATTTGTACAACACGTATTATTGCAGGAATTGGTATTCCACAAATAACAGCAATTTTAAGTATTAAAGAAGCTTTAAATGGAAGAGACATAGGTATTATTGCAGACGGTGGAATAAGATTTTCTGGAGATATTGCTAAGGCAATAGCAGCAGGCGCTGACTCAGTTATGTTAGGAAGTTTATTTGCCGGAACAGAAGAAGCTCCAGGCAAGGTTGAGTTATTCCAAGGCAGAAGTTTTAAAACATATAGAGGCATGGGGTCGATAGGAGCTATGACAGAAAGAGAAGATGCTAATAGGTATTTTCAAGAAGATGTTGCTTCAGATAAATTTGTACCAGAAGGCATTGAAGGAAGAGTGCCATACAAAGGGCTTGTGATTAATGTTATTGATCAATTAATAGGCGGAGTGAGACAAAGCATGGGCTATGTTGGTTGCAGGACTATTGAAGAAATGCAAAGAGATAGCCAATTTGTAGAAATAACTAATGCAGGCATGACAGAAAGTCATGTGCATGATGTAATGATTACAAAAGAAGCACCAAATTATCAAAGAAGTTAAATCTTAAAAATATAGTGACACATTTAGGCACCGCAAAAAAAGAAATTGATACTATATTGGTATTAGATTTTGGCTCTCAATATACCCAACTCATTGCAAGAAGAATTAGAGAAAGTAATGTCTATTCTGAGATATTACCTTGGGATATCAAAGAAGAAAAAATTCGTTCTATAAATCCAAAAGGGATTATTTTATCTGGCGGTCCAGATTCAGTTACCAATAGCTATACTCCAAGAATTCCTCAAATCGTATTTGATTTAGAAATCCCTATCTTAGGAATTTGCTATGGTATGCAAACTTTAGCTGAACAAATGGGGGGTCAGGTAATATCTGCTGACCATAAAGAATTTGGTCATTCAGAGCTTCAAATTACTAAAGACTGTGTTCTTTTTGATGGATTACAGAAGAACCTAAATGTTTGGATGAGTCATGGCGATCAAGTTCAAGACCTGCCAGATGATTTTGAATTGGTTGCATCGACTGCAACAGCGCCTATTGCAGTTATGCAGCATGAATCCAAGCCTATATTTGCACTCCAGTTTCATCCAGAGGTAACGCATACAGAAGATGGACAAAATGTTTTAGATAATTACTTGTTTAAAGTTTGTAAAGCACAAAAAGACTGGAAAATGAATGATTTAATCACTCAAAGAATTGAGGAAATCAAAAATCAAGTTCAAGATAACAAAGTCCTTTTAGGTCTATCAGGTGGTGTTGATTCTTCTGTAACAGCTGCATTATTACATCAAGCAATTGGCAATAAACTGGTTTGTGTCTTTGTAGACAATGGCCTTTTAAGAAAAGGCGAAGCAGAAGAGGTGATGAATACATTTAAAGAGAATATGAGTCTTAATGTAATTAAATCTGATAGCGAAGAAGTCTTTTTAAGGCATTTAAAGGGAGTAACTGATCCAGAGCAAAAGAGAAAAATAATTGGAAGGACCTTTATAGACGTATTTGATTCTGAAGCTACTAAAATAAAAAATATTCATTTCTTAGCTCAGGGCACTATCTACCCCGATGTTATTGAGTCCTCAGGCTCTGAATCTAAAGAAGCAAGAGTTATTAAATCTCACCACAATGTTGGCGGCCTTCCAGATGAAATGGAAATGGATCTAGTCGAGCCTTTAAGAGATCTATTTAAAGATGAGGTAAGAAGAATGGGAGTTGAGCTTGGTCTTTCTGCTGAAATGCTTAATAGGCATCCTTTCCCTGGTCCTGGATTGGGCGTACGAATACTTGGAGAGATAACTAAAGAAAAAACTAATGTTCTCAAAGAGGCTGACTATATCTTTATTCAAGAATTAATTAAAGCAGACCTCTATAACAAGGTTAGCCAAGCATTTGCTGTCTATTTACCAATCAAGTCTGTTGGAGTTGTTGGTGATGAGAGAAGATATGCAGAAGTCATTGGCCTTCGAGCTGTCGAAACAGTGGACTTCATGACAGCTCGTTGGGCACATTTACCATATGAGTTTCTTGAGCATGTCTCTAATCGGATCGTAAATGAAATAGAGGAAGTCAGTAGGGTGGTTTATGATATTTCAAGCAAACCCCCAGCCACCATTGAGTGGGAATAAAATGATTTGTATTAAAAAAGATATTTCCTATAACATATTCTGTGATACCCAACTTTTAAACAAAAGATTTGGGCTTTCTTAAGAAAATTTCTTTAATCATTGGTATGAAATAATCCAGAGGTTTTGTATCGAAGTCTGGATCAAATGATATCTGGTCCCATTTTGTACAAAAATCTATACAGTCTTGATAATATTGATGATTTTTATACTTATCTCGAGCATTTCTATCTTCATCATAATGATGCATCCAATAATATCCCTGAAATAATCCGTGATTTAAAATTATCCAATAATTTTTTTCACTAACATATGGTCTAAGCAGTGCTGCAGAAACTTGAGAATGGTTTGATGGTGATATCACATCTCCAATATCATGCATTAAAGCACAGACTATAGTTTCTGTATCTGCTCCATCATTGTCTGCTCTTGTAGCAGCCTGTAAGCAATGCTGTAGCCTACTAATTTTATATGGCGATTCGCCGTTCATCATTTCAAGCCAATTAATAACTCTATCGAAAAGCTGTCTTTCATTTTCAGAATCATGAATTGTTATAAGATCATAATCATCTTTTGTTCCTTCTTTCATTGATGTAAATTCAACTTTTTTTGACAATTTAATCACCTCTTCTATTTTTATAAAGAACTAAATTATTTTCTACATTATCCATTTCATAATAAGCGTCTTGAAGATGACGTTTTCCATCTGGTTGAAATTCACACCTTCCATGTAATACTCTGTGCCCATGAACTAAAAGTATATGGCCTGATTCAAGTCTAAATTTTGATTTGTATTTTTCACTATTAATTCTATTACACAACTCATGGTAAGCCATATAAAATAAATCTAGGGTATCCTCAATAGGATCAATCATTTGCATCAGCTGATTTGAAAACCTAAATCCAGTAATTTTATTTTGAGAGTTCAATCGAACAATTGGCTCTTTGGTGTAGGTTTCATTTTCTTCATCAAACTCTCTAAATGGCACTGGAAAACTACATAAAATTTTAAACAAATTAGGGTTATCATTCTGTAAATCGTTAAGGACAGAATACCCGTCTACAATCATTGATTCACCACCTTCACATTCATTAGCCAGCATATGAAGAGCTTGGACACTAGGAGGCCAGGAGTAACTTGCAAAATCATTATGGGGAGGCACTTCTAATGAGGTGTGAGCAATATTATAGACATGTGTATCAATTGAAACATTATGGATTCTTTCAAACAACACCTCTCTAATTGGACCAAGTCTTGTACTCAACATCTCTAATGAATTTGATAGGGTTGGAGAATTTTTTATACAAATAGCTCCTTTTGAAATGAATTCAGAAATAGCATTAATAGCTATTTCATCATTATTTAAAAAACCATCCCAGTCAAAATATTCTGGAGTAAAGTTATTAGTCCATAATATTTTTTTAGGCTTCCTGGGTGTTCTTAATAACTCTATATCTTTTAGCTGGATTACTGTTTTATGCTTATCAGGCCAAGAAACATTGATGATGCCATGGCTTATGTTAACTTCATGAGGTTTTAGGTCTGGAGGAACACTGCTTAATATAAACCTCTTTTCTTGGGTTTCTTTTATTCTGCATTCATTACAAGGACAGTTGTCTCTAACCCATAAATATGGAAGATTGTACTCAATTTTTTCATTATTAAAGATTTTTAAAGACCTTTCGCTTAATGTAAATTCAATGATTAACTCTCCCAACTATCAAATATATTTCTAGTAATAATATTTCTAAAACATACTATTAACAATAACTTTTTTTAATTTTTTTCCTAAAGTATTTCTTGGATCATTATCTTTTGGATCAAAATTAAAAGGCATTATACTGTTACATTAAAGGTTCCAAAGGGTATTACCTATTGAGTGGAAATAGAATGATTTGTAGTAAATTTTACAATTCACAAAGTGTTAAAATGTTAGACAATAGAGGTTCTTTAATATTCGTGGAAAACAAAATAAAACCAAAAACTTGTAAACTACTTGTAAACTCTATTTTGGCACTCGCAAACCATTGTTCTTACAAGGATTATTTTGCGACTACGATTGAGTGGGAGTAATAACACGCCCTACAACCCACATTCCTAGCCTGTTTCTGATTGTAAGTTTATATATTCTTAACTAATAAGTTTTAGTTAAGACGTATACTATGCAAAAAATATTAAATTTAATACAAATACTTAAGAAAAAATAACTAAGACATATAAGGGAAACAGAAATGTCCAATAATAAGAAATATAAAAATAAGAAAATTGGAGATCATGAGCTTAAGCCAGAAACTATGATGATGTCCTACGGTTATGATCCAGAGCTATCAGAGGGTTCAGTCAAACCCCCTATTTTCTTAACTTCTACATTTGCTTATCAGACACCAGAGGAGGGTGAAGAATTTTTTCAAGTTATGGCTGGAAAAAGGCCTGGGCCAGAAGGCAGTGTTGGCGGTCTTATCTATAGTCGTTTTAATCATCCAAACTTAGAAATTATAGAAGACCGACTTTCATTATTTGAAGGCTCAGAGCGCTCCGTTGTATGCTCAAGTGGCATGGGTGCAATAAGCTCAATACTTTTAGCTTATTTGCGTCCTGGCGATGTAATTGTTCAAAGCGCACCCTTATATGGAGGAACAGAATTACTTATTCGCAAATTTTTACCTGATTTTAATATCCAAACAGGAGAGCTTAATGATGGTTTGGATGAAAAAAGCATGTTGGATTCAATCCGGAATGCTAGTAAAAAAGGTCGTGTTGCCATGGTCTTTATTGAATCGCCAGCCAACCCAACTAACTCACTTGTTGATATTGAAGCTCTAAATAGAGTTTTAGATATCATCAAATCAGAAACAGGACATCGTCCAATAAGTGTTTGTGATAACACTCTTATGGGACCTATCTTCCAACAAGTTGTACCCCAAGGTATAGATATAGCCATGTATTCCTTAACTAAATATGTAGGTGGCCATAGTGATCTTGTTGCAGGTGCTGTTTGCGGAAGTATTGAAATGCTTCGCCCAGTTCGAGCTACACGAGGTATGCTGGGTCTTACTCTTGACCCACATTCAAGCTGGATGATTTCTCGTTCACTAGAGACTTTAAATATCCGTATGCAACGCTCTGCTGATAGTGGCTATAAGGTGGCACAGTGGATCAATGATAATCTATATATTCCTGCAAAGGTTCTTCACCCAGATTTTATAGAAGATGAGGTATATCAATCAGTCTATAAACGTCAGTGCTCAGGACCAAGCTCAACATTTTCTTTTGTAATTGATGCTGCTAAGTCAGATGCCTTCCGTTTGATTAATAATCTTTCTATTTTTAAATCTGCTGTAAGCCTTGGTGGCAGTGAGAGCCTTGTTTGTCATCCTGGAAGTACAACGCATTCCAGCGTATCAGATGATTTACGAGAAAAATTTGGTGTAACCGATGGCTTAATTCGCCTTTCTATTGGTTTGGAGCATCCAGATGATCTGATTGCTGATCTTGATAATGCTTTTAAAACCACATTCAAGGATGCATGATCTTCTCACTTAATTAAGTGCTAATAAAGTAAAAATTTCTGCCTTGGTATGGTTTTATATACCAGTATGATTAGTTTGCCTACTTGCTATTATCTTCTGTATGTCTATATTGTTTAAGCATCTACTAAGCTAATAAAAAACTTTTCAAGACTTTAATTTTCGTGCTTGAGAGTCTATTAATCATTAAGAGGGAGCAAAATGATCAGAAATCTAATAATAAATTTTTTAAAGACTGCCTCTAAAGTTAAAGAGAAAGAAGCCAAAGCTGTAATTTTCTCATTTTTATTTGTGGTCGTCTTGATGTCAGCATATTATATTTTGCGACCAGTTCGCGACGCTATGGCTAGTGATTGGAGTGATGCAGAGGTAAGTTGGTTGTGGACCCTAAATTTTTTTATTAGCACCGCAATCGTAGCGCTATATGGCAGTATGGTTTCGAAGTTTCGTTTTCGATTATTGGTGCCAACTATGTACGGCATCTTTGCCATATCATTTATTATTTTTTATGCCCTAGGGTCTGTTTTTGAAGATCGAACTCTAATTGATAAATCATTTTATGTTTGGGTAAGCGTATTTAGCCTTTTTCATATTTCTGTTTTTTGGACTTTTATGTCAGAGCTATTCAGTAAAGAGCAGTCAGGTAGGCTTTTTGGTATCATTGCTGTTGGTGCTAGTGTGGGTGGTCTCATCGGACCATCGATCACTGCATTTTTCTCAGTTTCTTTAGGTGCCGACAACTTGATGCTTATCGCAAGTATGATGCTGCTTATTCCAATTCCTATTATTTTTTATCTTCAATCATTGAAATCAAAAGAATTAAATAATGAGGTGTTAGATATACCCGACTCCAATCAATCGATTGGCGGGAACCCACTAGCGGGCTTTAAAATGTTTTTCTCTAATCCATATCTTTTATCTATCGGCTTATTTATTTTTTTATATACCGGTATTAGTTCATTTGTTTATTTCGAATTAAAAAACTTACTGAGCGATTTTAGTCGCTCTGAACGTTCTGTTATTTGGGCTCAAATGGATCTTGCAGTAAATATTTTAGCAATCTCTACTGGGCTATTTGCAACAGGTCGCATTGTTACTAAATTTGGTATGCCTGCAACTATTGCCATGGTTCCAATAATGATTTGTATCGGTTTGCTAGTATTGGCAATTTCACCTTTATTGGGTGTAGTTATGGTATTGCAGATCATTCGCCGCGCTGGCAACTATGCTGTGACTCGTCCTGCTCGTGAAATGCTATTCACACTTGTTAATCAAGAAACTCGTTTCAAAGCAAAGCCTGTCATAGATATTGTTGCTTATCGGGGTGGAGACATGCTTACGGCCTGGCTGTTTACAGGCCTTACGCAAGGCCTGGGTTTAGGTTTGGCTTCAGTTGCTGCTGTTGGTGCCGGAATAGCTAGCTTATGGGCACTAGTAGGCATCTATCTTGGAAAATGGTTTGATCGCTATGAATCTTAATCTAAAAATTAATAGAATAAGAAATATGGGTAGCAATCTTAAGGTTGCATGCAGGATTTATTTGAGGCATCGTAATACTAATCAATTTCACCTATCAATAAACTACAAAAATAACTAACGAGGGAATATTATGAAACACTTATCTATTATTAAAACTTTTGCATTTATTTTGGTTTTTAGTCCTTTTCTAACGGCAGGCCATCATTCTAGCCATGAGCATAACTCTAAAACAAAATACGTTAGCTATAGCCAGATAGGCAATCCTGCTGATGTGCTTGAAGTAAAAACAGAAGCATTTCGTGCGCTAAATAAAGGAGAGGTTCGAGTGCAAGTATTAGCTGCACCTATTAATCCTTCTGATGTATTACAGATTGCTGGAAATTATGGTGTTGACGCTATATTGCCTGCAAGACCAGGTAGTGAGGGTGTTGGCCGGGTTAAAGAAATATCTTCAGGAGTAAAGAGTTTAAAAGTTGGTCAGTTAGTACTTCTCGCTAGTGGAAGCACCTGGGCAGAAGAATTAGTGGGTCCTGCTGAGGGCTTTTTACCACTTCCTAATCTAGGCCCCATTAGTGCTGATGTAATTGAACAGCTTGCAATGTCTGCTGTTAACCCATTAACTGCATTACTAATGCTTACCTCTTTTAAAGATATTGAAGAGGGTCAATGGATTGCTCAAAGTGCTGCTAATTCTGCGGTTGGTGGTTATGTTATTCAATTAGCAAAACAGCGTGGCATTAAAACTGTAAATATTGTTCGCCGAGAAGGTTTAGCTGACGACCTTAAAGCTAAAGGTGCAGATGTTGTTTTAATTGATGGGCCAGATCTTGCTGAACAAATAGCTGCAGCAACGGGTAATGCACCAATTGTATTAGCATTGGATCCTGTTGGTGGTGATACTTACGGTCGTCTAGCAGAGAGCTTAGGTTATGGAGGTACGTTAGTAACTTATGGAGTTTTGTCAGGCAAGCCTGCTACTCTTAATACAGGACAAGTTATTTTTAATGATACTCGCCTGAGAGGCTTTTGGCTTTATAAGTGGTATCAGACAGCAACTATGAAGGATAAACAAGAAGCTTTTGGGCAGGTAATTCCTCTGATTGCTAATGGCACGTTAAAAGCTAACATTGATTCTCGCTTTACAGTTGATCAAATTGAGCAAGCTGTCACCCGTGCATGGGAAGGTGGAAGAAACGGTAAGGTGCTTATAGTCCCAAGGCCACTTGAGTAATAGGATACACTAATTAATATGGAACCAAACTTTGCAGCATTTCAACTAATAGGGCAAATCGCTTTAGGAATCATTGGTTTTTCTGCAATATTAATTGGCCTAAGTAGAACCTCTGAAGGGTTCTCAGGCCCAGATAATTTTAGAGTACAACTATTAACGTACTCTGCTTTTGGTGCTATGTTTGGTTCTATCATTCCATTTGCTATATTTAGTGGACAAAATTTTGAAACTGCTTGGCTAATGTGTTTTTGGATTATGAGTATCTACTCAGTAATAGGGTTAATAATATTCCCCAGAAAAATGCTTCATCTTCGATCTTTAGGGCATAAAGATATTTTTCCAATTAAATTATATTTGTTCCAAACAGGGATTCTCTCAACTATATTTGTACTGTCGTTATTAATGATAGTTAATAACTTTTATGAGTCATCACAAATATATATTATTTGCTTGATGCTTTTTCTTGTACAGAGTTCTGTAGCTTTTATTAGGACTATGTTTTTTAGGGTGAGTTAATTCAATACAGAATTTACTAGAATTTATTTTTTAGTTTTGTCTTTTTTCAAGATAATAATTAAGCCTAAAATAGCTGGCCATCCACCTAATATAAATTCAGTAATAAATATCTGGTTATATTCTGTTCCATGAATATAGATAGCAACTAAGTTAAATATTGCTGCTCCAATAAATATAATTGAAGCTGAAAAAAACCATGCTGGGTTTAGGGTGACCACTCCTATAATAGCAAACAAGAAAATAGCTAGAAAAAATGATGTGAAATCCCTTAGAAGAGCATTTTGTGCAGCACTAGATAGATCATTTAATACAAAACCAAAATTAGCAGCTGCATTCACTGGTGTGAAAATCCATTCAAGTAACGATCCTAGAATTAAATAAGCATATAAAACACCTAAAAACCTAATAATAAATGTATAGCTTCTTTCTACAGAAACAAGAGAATAAAAGAAATAGCCTCCCAAAAAACCAGCTACACAGTGAAGTATCTTGCCTATGATGCTTCTATCACCTCCTAATAAATATGTTAGAAATAATAGCTCAACCATCAAGAATAGCGCCATTCCAATGGCAACAGCTCCAGCAACTGCAAATAGATACTTGCCACTATAAGAACTGTATCTAGAAATTAATCCAGCAACAGAAAAAGCTATACCAAAACCAATAATAACTACAGCATATAAGGCAATTCCCAGTCTTTGAAAATCAAATAGAATAACTTCAATCCAAGTGATGAATCCTACAGGCATATCAGCAGATGCTAGCCAAATTAAGTTTGATATAGATGAAATAGGGGTTATTAACATTACTGTAAATAATGCTGCAGATAAAATGGCAAAAGGGTACTTTGCTATGTTCATTATTCTGAAGGTAAGACTTTAATTAATTTACCCTTAGGCCCATCAGTTAGCAAATAAATTATCCCATTAGGAGAGGCTTGAATATTTCTTAGTCTTATATCAAGTTCAGAAAATAAACTTTCTTGGTTATCAACCTTATCTTTAAAGGTAACTTTTTTTACATCTTTAGAAACCAATGCTGTTACTAAAAAGCTATTCTTTAATTCAGGATATACACTTCCTTCATAATAAATCATGTCGGAAGGGGCAATAGATGGAGTCCAATGAAGTAGCGGCTGTTCCATACCTTCTTTTTCTGTAAAAGGGCTTATAACCGCACCTGAATAATCTATTCCATATGTTATTGCAGGCCAACCATAATTCAATGCTGGTTCTACAAAATTCATCTCATCACCACCCCTAGGGCCATGTTCATGTTCATAAATATCTCCAGAAGAAGTTACAACTAGACCTTGCATATTTCTATGACCATAAGAGTAGATTTCAGGAAGAGCATTCTTGGTATTTATGAAAGGGTTGTCTGATGGTACGGAGCCATCTTTATTAATTCTTATAATTTTTCCAAAATGGTTATCTAGTGTTTGAGCTTGTTCACGATGGTCGAACCCATCACCACTAGCTAATAAAATAGTACCATCTTTTAAAAAAGCAATTTTTGCAGCCAAATGAACTGGTGATCTTCTAGGTGCCTTGGCTTCAAATAAAACTTTAGTATTAATTAATGAATTTTCTCTGAGTTCAGCTGATGACAAAAACAATGTTGATTTTCCATTTTTGTCTTTAGCTGAATAGCTGAAGTAAATCATATTATTTGATTTAAAATCAGGATCAAGAACTACTTCTGACAATCCTCCCTGACCACCATACTGAACACTAGGAACATTGTTAATATTGGTTATAGTTTTATCTGACAAAGAAGCAATTTTTAATTTTCCAGGCATTTCGGTATATAAAACTTTATCTTCGCTTAAAAACACTATACTCCAGGCATCATCTAAGTCGTCTAGGATAGTTTCAAATTTATAGCCTGAAAGTACCGTACTAGAAAAAAATAATATACTTAAAATAACTTTTGTTTTCATATTGCCCTGTTGTTATTAGCTTTCTTAATTATATACATAGACATGATTTTAACTACAATGTTAATACATAAAAAAACATGATCAATTTTAAGAAAGGAAATATTTAAAATGTTTAAATTTGAAGGAAGAACTGCAGTAATTAGTGGTGGAGCTGAGGGTATTGGTCTATCTATTGCTAAAGCATTAGGCGAGCAAAAGATGAATATAGTTCTTGCCGATATTGATGAAAAGAATCTACTTAAATCTACTGCAGAATTGGAGTCACTAGGAATTCCTGTATTAGCTGCTTTATTGGATGTGGCTGATGAAATGCAATGGAAATCAGTTGCTGAAAAAGCAGTGGAACGATTTGGTAAGGTTCATATGGTTGTTAATAATGCCGGTGTTGGCGGTGACTCAGGACCTATAGAAAATCAAGAAACTGAAGGCTGGCAATGGGCACTAGGAGTAAATCTAATGGGAGTTGTTTATGGCGCAAAGGTAATGACTCCTCTTATTAAGGACCATGGCGAAGGTGGTTGGATTTTAAATGTAGCTTCAATGGCAGGCATGGGCGGGGTTCCATATAGTGGAGTCTATACAGCAAGCAAGGCTGCTGTAGTTGCTTTGTCTGAAAGTTGGGCTGCAGAGCTAAAAGATAAACGTATTGGTGTATCTGTTCTATGTCCTGCTTTTGTTCAAACTCGTATATATGATTCTGAAAGAAATCGACCGGATAAATACAAATCAGAAAACTATCAAATTGAAAATGAAAGCAGTTTTTCAAAACAAACAAAACAGATGGTGAAAGATGGTATTGATGTTTCTATTGTTGGTAAAAGAGTTGTTGAGGCTATTAATCATGGAGAGTTATATATCTTCACCCACCCCAATTACCGTCAAGTAAATCAGCAAAGATTTAATGGTATTGATGAGGCCTTTGCGAGGTCTGCACAAAGTCCATTATTGAAAGATATAGTTGATCAAAAAATTGATATGCTTTAATAAAAGGAGAAAATATAAATGAAACAAATACAGCTAATTAAACCAGGTGGTTTAGAAAATATATCAGTCTGTGATGCTGATGTACCTATGCCAAAATCTGATGAAGTTCTTATTAAAGTAGCAGCAAGTAGCTTAAATTATCATGATTTATTAGTTGCCCTTGGAGCTATTCCAACTGACGATAAGAGGGTTCCTTTGTCGGATGCAGCAGGAGAAATAATAGAAGTTGGCTCCGATGTTACTGAGTGGAAAGTTGGCGATCACGTAATGAGTGTATGTTTTCCAAATTGGCAAAGCGGTCCACCTAAGTATGAGCTATTAAGTTTTATTGGAGATCATGAGGATGGATATGCAACAGAATGTATTGCCATTAAGGCATCTGCTATTACAAGAACTCCCAGTAACTTTGATTTAAAAGAATCAGCTACTTTGCCATGTGCTGGCCTTACTGCTTGGAGGGCGTTGGTTGATGACGGCAAACTTAAGGCTGGAGAAACAGTTTTGGTTCAAGGTACTGGAGGGGTTTCTATCTTTGCATTGCAACTAGCTAAATCTATGGGTGCGAAAGTTATTGCAACCTCATCTTCTGCAGAAAAATTAGAAAAACTTAAAGCTTTAGGCGCTGATGAGCTTATAAACTATAAAGAAACACCTGAGTGGGGTAAAGAGGTTTTAGCTAAGACCAATAATGAAGGGGTTGATCATGTCATTGAAGTCGGTGGCGGTGGTACTTTTGCAGAATCTGTAAGAGCTGCAAAGCTAGGAGGTCATATTGCTCTTATTGGTGTTTTAAGTGGACCGTCTGCTAGTGAGATTGTATTGCCAAGGATATTTTTAAAACAAATTAGACTAAGTGGCATTTCAATGGCAAATAAAGATTCTCAATTGGCTATGATTGATTACTTAGAAAAAACTGACATTAAGCCGGTGATAAGTGATACTTTCGACTTATCTGAATTAGCAGCAGCTTTCCAGCATCAAATAGATAATAAACATTTTGGAAAAATATCTATAACGATGGGTTAACCAGAATATTTTAATATGAGAAGTGCTACTGAGGTATTTGGGCAATGGTTAGAAGAGGGTAAGGATATTGGTATGCAGAATGGGCATACTATCTCTGTTCAAAATATGACTGATTTTGCATTGCAAGAAAGAGTTGATATTGGAGACAACTTCAGTTTTTTAGACCTAGGTTGCGGAAATGGCTGGGTTGTAAGGCAAATAGCTAAACATAATTTATGCAATAAGGCGGTTGGGATCGATGGAGCCGAACAGATGATCAAAGCGGCAATTTCAAGAGGCGGTGATGAGGAATATTTTACTGCTGATATTAATAGTTTTCATTCATTAAAAAAATATGACCTGATTCACTCTATGGAAGTTTTATATTATTTAAAAAATCCTACTGATGTTATAAATAATATTGCAAAATCATGGCTGAATGATGGAGGAAGATTTATAGCTGGCATAGATCTTTATTATGAGAATATAGACTCACATTCTTGGCAAGAAAAAGTTGGTACGCCAATGCTCATGCTAAAAGAATCTGAATGGATAGATATTTTTAAAATGTCTGGATTGCAAAATATAACTTCATGGAGAGCAAATCAAAATAAAGATTGGCCAGGCACACTTGTATTAACCGGAACAAAATAACTATGAATTACTTTAGGCCTTTATATCCATATATTTTTGTATTACTAATACTTTTATCTACTTCTGCATTCCATGCTATTAGTCTTATAAATGCATTGGGGCAAGCTATTCTTTTTACCTTTGTGGTTTGTATACCTATCTGGAAAACAGGACGAATGAGCTATGTTGATATTGGTTGGCCCTGGGGGCTGGTATTACTTGGATTAATAAGCTTTGTTTTTAGCGATGGGTACTGGTTAAGATCCTTAGTTGTTAGCGGGGTGGTTATAGTGATTGGCCTGCGTATGGGTCTTGGTGCCCTAAAAATGTGGCAACTAGGCCTTCTAGATAGAGAATTTCCAAGATACCAATATCAACGTGTTTTATGGAAGGAAGAGGGCAAACAAAATACTGCATTGGCTTTACAGATTGATGCTATATCCCAGGGTTTGGCAAATGCATCTTTTCTCGCACTCCCAGTTTTTTTAATAGCCTCAAATGGTTCTCAAAACTTTTCCTTAATCGAATTTGTTGGCTTAGTAATTTTTATTGTAGCCTTCACTATGGAGTCTGTTGCTGATTATCAAAAACTAGCTTTTTTAACAAAGATGAAAAAAGAAGGTAAGCAAAAACAAGTTTGCAATGTTGGGTTGTGGAAGTTTTGCAGGCATCCTAATTATTTTGCAGAGTGGATGGTATGGAACGGTGTCTTAATTGCAGCAATTCCTTCATTGCTTGCTATTGATCCTTTAAGTATAAATTTATTGGGCAATAATTTTAACGACGGCCTTTGGCTTACACTTGCATGCTTAGTTTATGCATCATGGGCCATGTATAAAACTTTGGTTTATACCACTGGCGCAGTTCCATCTGAGTACTATTCAGTTCAAAAAAGACCAGGCTATAAAGAATACCAACAACAAACAAATAGATTTTTTCCTGGGCCAAGAAAGTTAAATTAAGCCTATTACTTTCTTATTTTTATGGCAAAAATATAAATTTAGCTAAAAAAATGACAGCTAAAAACCAAGCCCCTGAAGAAATATTCTTCATTTCACCTGAAGATATCTTCATTACAACATAAGCAATAAAACCAAGAGCTATGCCATTGGCAATAGAAAAAGTTAGAGGAATCATTATTATCATAATGAGTGCAGGTAGAAGTTCGCTTAAATCGGACCAATCTAGTTTTTCCATGCCGCTCAGCATTAATATAGCAACATAAATTAAAGCTCCAGAAGTCGCATAAGCTGGAACAATTGCCGCAAGAGGGGAAAAGAAAATTGCTATTAAAAATAGAAAACCAACTACAACAGCAGTTAAACCAGTTCTTCCACCAGCCTCAACTCCCGCCGAGCTTTCAACATAACTTGTAACTGGTGCGCAGCCAAAAAATGAACCAAAAACACTCGAACTACTATCAGCCTTCAGGGCTTTATCTAAATTTAATATCTCTCCAGACTCATCTATTAATTTAGCTCTTGAGGCGACTCCCAGAAGAGTCCCCGCAGTATCAAATAAGTTAACAAAAAGAAAAGAGATTATGACGCTGATCATTGCTAGGTCTAAAGCTCCTAAAATATCTAACTTGATAAAAATTGGTGCAATGCTTGGCGGATAGGCAATAACGCCCTGAAATTGAACTAAATTAAAAAAAACGCCCAATAATGTGACACTGAGGACGCCAATTATAATAGCCCCGGAAACTTGTCTATTTGCTAAAACTGAAATAAGTAAAAAACCTACAGCCGATAGTAAAGTTTCTATATTCATAAAATTACCTAAGCTTACAAAGGTGGCATCATTGGCAACTATTATTCCGCCGCTCTTTAAGCCAATAAAGCCGATAAAAAGACCAACACCAGAACCCATAGCTATTCTTAAGTTCATTGGAATGCTATCTAACATCCACCTCCTTAGCGGAGTAACACTCATTATCACAAATAATATTCCCGCCAAAAATACTGCACCTAATGCAACTTCCCACGTATATCCCATCTCACCAACAACTGTGTAAGTAAAGAAGGCATTAAGGCCCATTCCTGGAGCAAGACCAACCGGCCAGTTAGAGTAAATTCCCATTGCAAAACATGCTAAAGCTGCCGCAAGACAGGTTCCAACAAAGCTAGCTCCATAATCCATACCACTCGAAGCCATCATCTGAGGATTAACAAAAATAATGTATGCCATTGTAATAAAAGTCGTAAAACCTGCCAGCAATTCTCTTTGAAAAGTAGTATTATTAGATTTTAGTTTGAATGTTTTTTCTAATATAGAATTCATAGATATATTAAGTATTGATTTAGCACACAAACTATAAACTTATTAACAATAAAAAAACAATTTAATTTTTTATTTGGCATAGCGATTGCATGTCAATAAATAATATTAACTTACATTTGCATATTAGCTATTATGCAGGGGAAACATAATGAAACTGTCTCGTTTTATAAACAAGTATTTTTTAATTACATTTGCTATTTTTTCAGGCCAGCAAGCTTTTGCTCAACAGAATTATATCGAAGATGTTATCGTCACTGCTGAAAAGAGAAGTGAAAGTATTCAAGATATATCACAATCTGTTTCGGCATTAACAGATTCTGATCTAGATTCAAAAAATATTACTTCATTTGTTGATTTAAGTGGCATCGTTCCTGGTGTTACGGTTGCTAAAAATGAGGGATATAAAACTGTTATCTCTATTAGAGGTGTTGGTAACGAAACCAATCAGAATGCAATAGCAGCCCCTTCTGTAGCATTTCATATGGATGGAATTTTTATAGCATCTCCGTTTTCTTTGCAGACTGATTTTGTTGATATTGATCGTATTGAAGTTTTAAGAGGCCCACAAGGAACACTATTTGGACAAAATTCAACTGGTGGAGCTATAAACGTAATTAGTAAGAAACCTACGACTGATGAGTATGGTGGAAAAGCTGACTTTACTCTTGGGACATATGGCCTAACTAAATTTAGAACATCTAACAATATTCCAATAAACGAAAAGCTTGCTACAAGATTTTCAGCAACAATTACAGAAAGAGATGGGTTTACTAAAAATTTAGTTACAGGACAGGATCTGGATGATGCTAGCAATCTAAGTTTAAGAAGTGACTGGTTGCTAGAAATTGATGACCTTTCATCTTTAAGAGTTTTTGGTCAATATTTTAAAGTTGATAGAAATGGTTCTGCAATGAAAGGTGTCGATGATGTTTCTTCTGATCCAAGAGAGCTATATCAAGATTCATTATCAAAGCATGATTTAACATCTTTGGTGATTGGCGCTATCTATGAAAGAGATCTTGGGTTTGCAAATTTAAAAGCAATGGCAAGTTCACAGGAGGATGACATTTCTGTAGATAGAGACAATGACAGACATAACTTTGGTGATGCGGTCAAAGTAATACCTGGCTTAGGATCTAATGCTACTTATCAAAGGGCTGAATATAATTCAGAATCTTCTATAGTTGAAACTAAAACCTTTGAAATCAACTTAGTTTCTAACGAACCTTTATTTGGTGGACTTGATTGGACTGTTGGTGCTTTTTATATGGAGCATGATATAGAAAATCATATTAGAGGCTATAGAGATAATAATAATGATGGAAATATTCTTTATGAGTGTTCAAACCCTAACGCAATATCAGGATCATGTTATGACCATGATTATGGCATACCAGGAAGATTTGCTGTATTTGATGCTGAGTGGGATTTTGTAACTGATGCGTTTCCAAGTAGAGAATCTTATTCTTTATATGCACAAACAACTTATAGCTTTACAGAAGATTTTAGATTAGTTTCAGGCCTTCGTTATTCTGAAGACACTTTTAGTACAAACGTAGCTAACTTTTACAATGTAGATGTGTTTGAGGCAGATGGAGATGTAGATAAAGTCACTGGTAAGGTTGTTGGTGAATTTGATATCTCTGATGGAACCATGGCTTATGTTTCATTTTCTCAAGGCTTCAAGCCTGGTGGAAGCAATCTAACATACGGCTACACTGAGGCAGAAGATATCGCTGCAGGAAGGCCTGTCGCACCAGCTATGGTTTTTCAAACCTATGAAAGTGAAAACATTGAAGCGATTGAAGTTGGCTTAAAAACTGATCTTGCAGATGGAAGAGCTAGAGCAAATATAGCTTTATTTTCTTATGACTATGAGAATCTTCAATTCCAAGCAACAGATCCAGATCCATACAGAGGTGGTGTAGCAAATATACCTGAATCTGCAATGACAGGTCTTGAGGTTGAATTAACAGCATTATTAACAGATTCACTAAGTCTTGATATGAATTTAGCTTTTCTTGACTCAGAAGTATCGTCTGATTATGAAGTCCTAGACAATGTGGACGCCTATCAGTACTTTTTTGGACAAGAGGATCTTCGTTATGGTTTAAGAGAAAATGTAAAAGGTAATGCATTAGCTAAAAGCCCAGAATTCACAGCTGATATAAGCATGACATATGAATCTGTTTTATCTTCAGGCACTGAATTTACAGGAATTGTTCAGTATGTAAGAAGAGGTGAGTTTCAACAAAGAGTATCTAATAATCTTTTAGTAGACAATATTAAGGCTTACAACATATTAAATTTAACAGCTAGCTATAACTTTGTTGGAGATACATGGGGATTAGACCTAATGCTATTAAATGCAACTGGAGTTGAGGGCGTAAATTCAAGCATGACAGACGTATTTGGTGTTGCTGCAACTGGTTTAGAATATATTGCTCCTCGTCAGTTTATGGTTCGTTTAAGTAAAGAGTTTTAATTCCTAACATAAATTCAAATGAGACTATGCTATTGTCATGGCATAGTCTCTTTCATAAAATAAATACATGGATAAAAATTTTATACAAGCTCAAGAATTACTTGAAGACTCTTTTAAGCTTGCTTGGCAAGTTTATGAAAGTGGATTTCGCCCCGATTATATAGTTGGAGTATGGAGAGGAGGAGCGCCTATAGGGATTGCTGTTCAAGAATTTTTAGATGTTTTGGGTGTAAAGTCTGACCATATTGCAATTAGAACCTCATCTTACGCTGGCATGGATGAGCGAAGTAAAACAGTGCAAGTTTATGGACTCAATTATGTTATCAAGAAGCTGGAGTCTGAAGATTCTCTTTTAATAGTAGATGATGTGTATGACACTGGTCTTTCCATTAATCAAGTTGTTAATGATCTCAAAAAAGCATGTAAAAAAAATACCCCAGAGATAAGAATTGCAACACCATATTTCAAACCCAATAAAAACAAAACAGATCGTAAGCCTAATTACTATATTCATGAGACTGACAAATGGTTAGTATTCCCTCATGAGTTAGATGGGCTTACTGTTGAAGAATTAAAAGCTAATAAACCAGAGTTAGGCGATTTAGTATCGAAGATATCTCATATAATTGAAGAAAAAAACTCTACCTAGTTATTTCCAAACACATCTCTAGTAAATATTTTATTAGTAATATCCTTCAAATCATCCTCTACTCTATTTGCAATAATTAAGTCACAATTTTTTTTGAATTCTTTTAAATCACTAATTACTTTAATTCCCATAAAAGTTTTTTTATCAAATTGAGGTTCGTAAATTAGAATTTCTTTTTTAGCTATTTTTAACTTCTTAATTATCTCAAGGACAGCAGACTCGCGCCAATTATCTGAGCCTTGTTTCATTGCTAGCTTATAAACACCTATTCTTTTTGCTGAATGCTTCTTTAAATGAGCTATTAAAAAATTTTTCCTTTTTTTGTTAGAAATTACAGTAGCTTTTATTAATTCCTGCGGTATAGAGTCATAACTTGAAACGAGTTGCTTTGTATCTTTGGGTAAGCAGTAACCCCCATAGCCAAAAGATGGATTGTTGTAGTGATTTCCAATTCTGGAGTCCATAGAAATACCATCAATAATATCCTTTGTATGCAAAGATTTAGAAAGAGCAAAACTATCTAATTCGTTAAAGAATGCTACTCGCATTGCTAGATATGTATTTGCAAATAATTTTATTGCCTCTGCTTCATCAGAGTCAGTAATTAAAGTAGGAATATTTTTATTTGTACAACAATCTATTAGTAAATTTAAGAATTTCTTGGCATGGTTATGCTTAGATCCGCAAACTATTCGAGATGGATTTAAGCTATCTTCCAGTGCAGATCCTTCCCTTAAAAATTCTGGAAAAAAAGCTATATTTAGATTCTTATATTTTTTCTGAATTTCTTTTGTAAAACCTATCGGTATAGTCGATCTGATAATAATAGTACCTTTAAATTTTGTCTTACTAATATCACGTATTACAGATTTTATTGACGAAGTATCAAAGGAATTATTTTTCTCATTATAATTTGTAGGAGTGCATACCAATATGTATTTAGCACCTTTATAGGCCTCCTCAGAATTAGTTGTGGCTGAAATATCTATAGATTTTTTCTTTAAAAATTTACTAGCCAAACTATCAACTATTGGCGATTTTTTTCTATTGAGAAGATCAACTTTTTCTGAAGATATCTCTAATATAGAAACAGTATTTCTTTGAGCTAGAGCTATTGCATTTGATAATCCAACATAACCCATTCCTACAACTGTAATTTTCATATCCTATAAACCTACTTGTTAATAATGTTCTGCATTAATTTTTGGTTCTCATTCCCCCATTTACACCAAGAATCCAATACAGGCCTTAAAGACAGACCCATATCAGTAAGAGAATACTCCACTTTAGGGGGCACAACTTCATAAACTTTTCTGTTTATTACTTGATCTCTTTCTAATTCTCGTAATTGCTTGGTAAGCATTTGCTGAGTAATTGGCGTTAGTGCTTTTTTTAACTCACCGAATCTTGTTGGACCCTTTATTAAATTATAGATTATTGCTATCTTCCATTTACCACCAATAAGCTTAAGTGAATTAGTAATAGGGCAGTTAGTCTTCTGCATTACTTATTTGTGAGGGTTTACTAAATACTTTTCACCAGTTGCCTGCTTGGCATAAAGCTTAACAATTTCTGGTTGAAGCATTTCTTCAAAAGAAATTTCTTGGACATACTTACTAGCAAAAGTGGTCTTTATTTCTGAGGCTACTCTTTCTCTCATTTGCTGAAATCTTTCCATACCAATTTTTCCTATCATTGGAGTCAGCAGCCATCCACCAAGACCCCATGACATTCCAAATGCTCTCTTAAGAAGAGTTGGCTGTCTGTCTAAACCACCATAGATATAAACTTGCTTGTATGTATCAGATCCATACCTGCTATATTCCTTAGCAGTTGCATTAGCTGCCATCTCCATCGCAGATAGTATTTGGCCAGGTAATTCACCATTGTTACCACCACCAGTAGCATCAAAACCTAAAGTTGCACCTGTTTCTATTAATGCCTTTACCAGATCTTTCATGAAGTCTGGGTCACTAGTATTACATACATGCTCTGCGCCTAAACTCTTTAAAAGTTCAACTTGTTCTGGTTTTCTAACAATGTTTACCAAAGGTACTGAGTCGTCTTTACATATTTTCACTAACATTTGACCTAAGTTTGAAGCTGCTGCTGTATGAACAAGGGCTGTATGATTTTCCATCTTCATAGTTTCAATAAAAGCTAATGCAGTTAAAGGATTCACAAATGAAGATGCAGCTTCTGCTGCTAATGTGCCATCTTCCATAACTAAACAACTTATAGCTGGTACACATCTATATTGAGAATACATTGCCCCACCTGCAAGACCAACTGTTTTGCCAATAAGGTCTTTAGCATTTGTCCCTGCATCAACAACGACACCACTTCCCTCATTACCAACTTGCATTGATTCATCCAATCTTGGCTTCATTGCACCCATCATGGCAGGATGTATTTTAATAGTTGTAACAGTGTCATCTCCTGAGCCTGTTGAAGTGATAGTATCCATATCCGCAGCAAAGCTTAACAATAATGCTAAATCCGAAGGGTTAATTGGAGATGCGCCCACTTTAATTAAAACTTCGTCATCTGAAGGAACCGGTATTTTTGATACTGCTATAGAAAGCTCGACATTTCCTTCGCTAGTTACTATTGATCTTATCTCTTTTGAATGCTGTTCTGACATATTTTCCCCTTATAAAAATGTGATTTATGCGTTTGTTGGCATAATATAATCTTTGGAATGATAATAGCAAGTAGTCAATTTAATCATACTAGTATATAAAATCATACTTTCAATTGAAAAAGATGCTAAATAATTAAGGAATGATATAAAACACAAAGGTGTTACAATTTTTTGATAATTAATGGTCTTAAGGGATTGTATGAATAACAAAAAAGTAACAAGTAAAAACTACAGAGCTTTTGCTTTAGTTCTATTAACTGTTGTTTATG
>ENA-OWNS01000145-OWNS01000145.1-marine-metagenome-genome-assembly--contig:-NODE-145-length-36667-cov-10.222820_pt1 | contig 36667 bp, 28 predicted proteins | sample MGYA00238137_ERZ651772 | MGnify/ENA primary metagenome ERZ651772 (study PRJEB26903, sample SAMN06264699) | marine metagenome | isolation source: Columbia River Estuary | place: USA:Columbia River... | reverse complement strand
AAGCTTATCTGCTTTTGTTTTTTATGTGCACTGCACAATTTCTTGCACGAGTGCCCACACAAGTTGCTTGATAAATTTTTAAAGAGCTACCACCCAAAAAATGATCTTTTATGGCGGTGAAAGCGGGAAATTATACATGCTCAAACTGTTGCGTCAAGTGATATTATGAATATTTATCAAATAAACTTTAAAGCACTTAGAATCTTAGGATAGCTCACCTAGGAATAGTGATTAGAATCAACAATATAGAGCCTGATATTAAACTTAAAACTTCCCTTATTTTTTCTTTCGAAAAAGGAATAATTATACTCTATTTGCCAATACAAAATGAGGAGAAGATTTCACCCAGCAAATCGTCAGAGGAAAATTCACCAGTAATCGTGCCGAGCGACATACCTGCTTGTCGCAAATCTTCAGCAACTAGCTCACTTGCACCGCCCTCAAGTTGTTCAATAGCACTGTTGATATAATTAAGTGTCAACTTAATTGACAGAATATGTCTTTTTCGAGCAAGAAAAACACCCTCACCATCAGGCTTATAGCCAGCAGCCTCCGACAATGCTTGTCTTAACAAATCTATTCCATCACCATTTTTAGCCGAAAGGCTAACTTCTGTCTGATGCTCAACTTCTTTAATTTCAGCTTTAGCCTTCAAGAGATCAATCTTGTTCCTTATATATATAATGGGCTTATTCTTGACAGCCTCTGGCAATATAGACAAGTCAGCTAATTTATCCTTTGCATCGTAAACCAATAATACAACGTCTGCATTATTGATTTCAGTATGAGCTCGCCTGATACCTTCTTGTTCAATGATGTTATTACTATTATGAAGTCCAGCCGTATCGATAATATGAAGTGGCATTCCATCAATATGGATAGTTTCCTTTAATACATCTCTTGTAGTTCCAGCAATATCAGTAACAATAGCACTGGGCTGTTTAGTTAGTGCGTTAAGCAAGCTGGACTTTCCTGCGTTTGGTTTGCCCGCAATAGCGACATAGAGACCATCTCTCAAAATTGCACCTTGATTTGCACTCTCAAGTATCTCTAGAAGGAGATTTTTTAAGGTTTGCAGTTTAACTGAAACTTCATGAGATTCCAAAAAATCAATCTCCTCATCAGAAAAGTCGATAGTAGCCTCTACAAAAACTCTCAAACTCGTCAGGTCTGCTAACAAGTGGTTAATTTTTTCTGAGAACTCTCCTGTCAATGACCTTACAGCACTAAGAGCAGACTGCTCAGAACTTGACTGGATAAGATCTTGAACAGCTTCAGCCTGAACTAAATCCATCTTGCCATTTAAGAAGGCTCTTTTAGTGAACTCTCCAGGTTCTGCAAGTCGAGCACCAAAAAAAGTAGTAGTCTCTAAAAGCTTTCTCAAGACACTCATTCCTCCGTGCCCTTGGAACTCTATTACATCTTCACCAGTATAAGAATTGGGTCCAGGAAAATAAATTGATACGCCTTTATCAATCTTATTATTGCCTTTGTCGTAAAAAGAACCATAATAGGCGTACCTAGCTTTTAATTCAATATGCAGTAATTTTTGACCTATAGCTTTGGATAATGGTCCAGAAACTCGAACTACCCCGATGCCACTTTGCCCAATAGCTGTAGCTAGAGCACATATCGTTTCTACCTTATGCATCGTTTGCAAAATAATCTTCTAGAAATTGATCAAAATTCATTACGTCATTAGACTCAATCTCTAACTGTTCATTTCTTGATGATATTACTTGTTCATCTAATTCATGGAAGTAGTCATTAGCAAAAGTTTTATCTTTATATAGTGTTTGATATTTGCGACTAAATTGATCTGTGTATTCAAAAAAGCCCATCTCTTGATGTTGCATTTCATTAAGCATTATTGCTGATGGAGTTAAGTCAGGATTTTTAATACGAAGTGAAATATTGTCTACTGATTGCTGATGATCAGTACTTAATAGCTTTGAGCATTGCTTTATTCCTGCAAAAATATTATCACCCCAATCAGTTAGAGATGTTTCCTTACCATTATTGACGAGCTTTAAGTCGGGCTCTCTACCCTTGTGAGCAACTAGTTGAGAGTTAGAATCAATTTCAACTAATTCTGATGACAAAATAGTTGGCGAATCTTCTAAAAGACAATACAATAAAAATACTTCTAAAAATTGAATTTGTTCTTTATCAATTCCTACTTCTAATAAAGGATTAATATCCAATGATCTAATCTCAATATAACCTATACCATTCTGATCAAGAGCCCTCAAAGGCCTATCATTACCATACAAAATAGGTTTTGGACGAACTGAAGAGTAGTATTCATTTGCAATCTGCAGAATATTAGTGTTAAGTTGTAGGTGCTCTCCTTTCTTTTTTATGCCGATCTTTTCAAAATCCTCACAGCTTGTTTTCATTGCAGATCTTAGGCTATATATATAGTGGCATAAACTATTGTAATTTGCCTTAACCCCTTTTTCATCTTCTTGGGAGTTCTGATAGCCTATATCACCCATTCTTAATGAAGTAGCATAGGGTAAATACAAAGTATTATCATCAAACTCTTCAAAAGTATGTTCGTGGTAGTCATGCATGAATGATTTACATACAGTTGCTGAAGCGCCAAATAAGTATGGAATTAACCATCCATATCTTAAAACATTTCGAGTTAATCCCATGTAATGTAAATCCATAAAACCTTTAGAATCATTATCTTCTGGTGAAATTAATTCACGATAAGATTGCCAGAACTCTGATGAGAATGAGTAATTAAAATGGATGCCAGCAATAGACTGCATGACGCTACCATATCGATTAGAGAGACCACGTCTATAAACTGTTTTCATCATCCCTAAATTTGAAGTGCCATAATTAGCAATAGGTATATTTGTGAGTCCTCTTATTATGCAAGGCATACTTGCAGGCCAAAATCGCTCACCTAAAGGCAAGTGTTGATAAACATAATGATGAATTTTAGTGAGCTCATCTAGAACTTTGTCCGCACCCATTAATGGCTGTGTTACTAACTCAAGTAAAGCCTCACTAAAATCTGTAGTGATTGAAGTGTTTTTTAGTGCAGAACCAAAGCCCTCTGGATGAGCTGTTTGAGCTATGACACCGTTTCTACCAACGCGTAAACCCTCCTTTTCAATGCCGATAAGGTTACTGGTAAGGCTTTCCTTAAAAGGCATTAGAGATTGAATCTTATTGCGAAGTTCCACTTAACATACTCAAATAGTAAAATGGTTATTTTACCTTGGACTTCTATTAATGGTGATAATAGAAAAGTATCTGTCAAATATCAAAAAAATAAAATAAATTGTGCAAACTAAAAATAAAATTATTGAAGTAGTAGTCGGAATTATTAGAAATGAAAATAAAGAAATACTCATTGCTAAGCGTCAAAAAGATCAATTTATGCCAAGCTATTGGGAGCTTCCAGGCGGCAAAATAGAAGTTGGCGAAGATAGTTTTAGCGCCCTCTCAAGAGAGTTGTACGAGGAGGTTGGTATTACTGTGAAAGATTGCAGCTTAATACACAAAATCTTTCACCACTATCCAGACAAGACGGTTAATTTATCAATATACAATATTAAAGATTTCTTAGGAGATCCTCTAGGAAAAGAAGGCCAAGAAATTGCTTGGAGTAGTATTGAGCAATTTAATAACTATAAATTACTGCCCACTATGTGGAAAATTATTCATAAAATTTCTCTACCAAAGAGTTATTGGATTACGCCAGATGAACATCAGACTGAATCTACTATAGATGAATGTAGAAGACATTTAATTAGTGGCACTAAACTTATACAGCTAAGAAGTAAAACTATACTCGATAGTACTTATATAGAAAATATATATAAACTTTGTAAAGAATATAAAGCAAGACTTATCCTTAACACACCAATTAAAACTTATACAGAGACTTGTGATGGATGGCATTTGACAAGCTCTGAGCTCTTATCATTAAAAGAGAGGCCTTGTGATGATAATAAACTTTTGGGAGCATCAACACATAACAAACTAGAAACAGCACATGCTGAAAAAATTTCTGCTGATTACATTAGCCTGTCCCCAGTAGAAGCAACTCTAAGTCATCCAGATGCAAAAACCTTAGGCTGGGATAAGTCCTCTAATATTATTGACCAATGCAACTTGCCATTATTTTTATTAGGCGGAATGAACAAAGAACTGGTTGGAAAAGCTTTAAGTATAGGAGCTCAAGGAGTTGCTGGAATTAGAGAAATTTAAGAACGAACTCCAGTTAACTCTATAACTTTATTTTGAATATCTTCTTTGGTCATTTGAACTAAACCATCTGAGCCACCTTTGCATAAAAGTTGATCATCTACAAAAATTTGAGGGACAGTACGGAATCCAGATTTGACAAAAAAATCTCTAGCATCAATATCTTCCTGGATATTAAGAGTCTGGTAATCTATACCAAGATTATCCAGATAGTTTTTTGCTCTAGTGCAGTAGAAACAAGAATGAGACGTATATACCTTAATCATAATCCTCTATATTTTAATGGCTAATTCAAGGAAAAAATAATATACCAATCAATTAAATAGATTGCACTTTTAATAGTCTCTCAAATAACATGGTTTTAATCTCTAAGGTAAACCCAAGACGAGCCTGTAGAGAGCTTTTGATCAAAACGATAACCCTCATCAGAAAAATCTTTCAACAACTCTTTACTGGTCAAACGATTACGAATAATGTAATTAACCATTAACCCTCTAGCTCGCTTTGCATAAATTCCTATAACTTTATAAGTTTCACCCTTCTTTTCTTTAAAAACTATATCCAAAACATTTGCCTTAAGTGTTTTTTTATCAATAGCCTTAAAATACTCATTGGATGCAAGATTAACTATCAGATCTGATTCATCTTCATTAAGAACATCACTAATATCAGCCCCCCAAAAATCATAAAGATTACTGCCATTTTTATTGTTAAGCTTTGTTCCCATCTCTAAGCGATAAGGTTGTATCAAATCGAGCGGTCTAAGAACACCATAAAGTCCTGAGAGCATACGAATATTATTTTGCGCAAACTCTAGATCTTGACTAGATAGTGATGGCGCATCAATACCATTATAAACATCCCCCTTAAAAGCAAGCAAAGCTTGTTTAGCATTGCCCAAAGAGAAGGGAGTTTTAAAGCTCTGAAAACGATCAAAATTTAACTTTGATAATTTTTCACTCAGTGACATAAGTTTTGAAATTTGTTGCTGAGTCTTATTCTTTAGAATACTGACTAATTCTTGAGAGTGGTTTAATTGTCGAGATTGCGAATAAGATTCAATATTGCATGAAGAAAAATCTTGCGTTTTTGAAGGTGAAATGATTGCTAGCATATCGCTTAAAAATAAAAAGATTCTACCTTAAGATGCCTATTATAACAAGACAATTGGGTCGATTTGGTATTCAAAATGGTGAGGTTATGCGTTATAATACTTTAATTATTTTCATTCTTTTTTACACTCAGTTTTCATGAACAATAAGCAATTACACTTGCCTAGGCCTCGTGGTCTTTATCACCCAAACAATGAGAAAGAGAATTGTGGTGTTGGCTTTATTGCTAATTTAAAAAGTCATCCCTCTCATAAAATTACTAAAGATGCCCTAGAAATGCTCTCTCGTATGGATCATCGTGGAGGTTGTGGGTGTGAAGCAAATACTGGTGATGGTGCTGGTATCTTGACGAACATTCCACATGATTTTTTCTCAGCAGAAATTCAATCTCTATTTGGAATTGAAGTTGTGCCAGGAAGCTATGGAGTTGGAAATGTTTTTTTTCCTCAAGATGCTAAAGAAAGACAACACTGCATTTCAGTAATTGAAAAAGCCGTAAAAGATGAAGGTCAAAGCCTGATTGGTTGGCGTGATGTGCCTTTGGATGAAATTAAGGCTGACATTGGAGATACTGCACGTGACTCACAACCTGTAATGAAACAGCTTATTATTGCCAACTCTCAAGGACTAGATTCAGACTCCTTTGAGGGTGTTCTTTATATTATTCGAAAACATGTTTCCAAAATCATCCGCTCAGATGATTCACTTTCTCAGGCCTTGTTATTTTATGTTTGTAGTCTTTCTACAAGGGTCATAATCTATAAGGGAATGCTTATGGGGTCACAGTTATTGGACTTCTATACAGACCTTAGCAATAAAAAATTTAGCACATATTTAGCTATGGTACATTCACGTTTTTCAACCAATACTTTTCCATCGTGGGATCGTGCACAACCTTGTCGCTTTATGGCTCACAATGGAGAAATTAACACTCGACAAGGTAACTTCAACTGGATGAGGGCTCGCGAAGGAGTTTTAGAGAGCGCTGTTTTTGGTAATAACTTAAATAAAACTTTGCCAGTTATTGAAACTGAAGTTTCAGATTCTGGTAGCTTTGATAACGTTTTAGAATTTCTTCTAATGAATGGAAGGTCATTACAGGAAGCTGTATTGATGATGATCCCTGAAGCTTGGCAAAATGATAATGAGATGAGTGAAAAGAAAAAAGCTTTTTATGAGTATTTCTCTAATGTTATGGAGCCTTGGGATGGGCCTGCATCAATTGCTTTTACCGATGGAAGATACATTGGTGCAGTTCTTGACAGGAATGGACTTAGACCATCTCGCTACTACTTGACTCATGATGATCGAGTTATTATGGCCTCTGAAGTTGGTGTGGTTGATGTAGAAACCAATAACATTAAAACAAAAGGCAGGCTTAGGCCTGGAAAAATGTTTCTTGTTGACTTTGATAAGGGCAAGCTAGTTGATGATGACGAGATAAAAGATAGCTTTGCTGGAAAAAATCCTTACCATGATTGGCTAAAAGATCAACAAATAAAACTATCAGATATACCAGCTACTGTTGATGCTAAAGGCTTCTACCCTGAGACACTCATAAATCGATTAAAAGCATTTGGTTATAGTACGGAAACATTACAATTTATGTTGTTACCACTTGTCAGTGAGCTAAGGGATCCAGTTGGATCAATGGGGAATGATTCTGCATTAGCATGCCTCTCAGATCAGTCTCGCATAATCTATGATTACTTCAAACAACTTTTTGCTCAAGTCACCAATCCTGCTATCGACTCTATAAGAGAGGAAGTTGTTATGTCATTGAGCTGTTCAATCGGGCCTGAAGGAAACCTACTAAGTAACAAGGCTGAAAATGCCAATCGCCTAGTTATTGAACATCCCATTCTAACAAATGAAGAAATATCAGCTCTACATCAATGCGACTATCGTGGCTGGACAAGCAAGACGATTGACATTACTTACGATGTAAATGAAAAACATGACTTAAGTGAGATGCTTGATTCTATTTGCCAACAAAGCACTCAGGCTATTAATGATGGTCACAGTCTAGTTATATTGTCAGATCGAAATATTAATTCAAGCCGAAATGCTATAAGTTCTCTTCTTGCTTCCTCGGCAGTACATAGATATTTGGTGGCTAATTACAAAAGAACTCAAGTAGGGCTAATCATTGAAACTGGTGAAGCTAGAGAAGTCCATCACTTCTGTCTACTAACAGGTTTTGGTGCTGACGCTATTAATCCATACCTTGCCTTTGAAGCACTATGGCAAGCAAGGCGAGACAATCTAATTGATTTAGATGATGACGAGGCAATTGTTAAAGCATATCGCAAAGCTATCGCTAAAGGGATGCTAAAAGTGATGGCAAAAATGGGAATTTCAACATTAGCGTCCTACAAAGGTGCACAAATTTTCGAGGCGGTTGGACTCTCTCCTGAAGTCATGAATAAGTGTTTCTTTGAAACTGCAAGTAGAATCAGTGGGGTTGGCTTCGATGTCATTCAAACTGAATCTGAATCGCAACATAAAAAAGCATACCTCTCAACCTCACTAGATAATCTTGGACAATACCATTGGAGAAGTGGTGGTGAGAAACATATGTGGGAACCTCAAACTATTACTAGTCTTCAAAAAGCAGCTAGAAGTAATGATCAAAATGCGTACTGGGAATTCTCGAAAAAATCTAATGAAGAAGGCACTAGAAATTGCACTCTTCGAGGCTTAATGGAATTTAAAACAGGCAAACCAATCAATATTGATAAAGTTGAGCCCGCTCAAGAAATTGTAAAAAGATTTGTAACCGGCGCGATGAGTTTTGGCTCTATATCTGCTGAATCTCATGAATCTCTGGCTATAGCAATGAATCGTATTGGTGGAAAATCAAATACTGGAGAAGGAGGGGAAGACTCTAAACGCTGGACTCCAGATTTAAATGGTGATTCTCGTCGAAGTGCTATTAAGCAAGTTGCCTCAGGTCGCTTTGGTGTTACTATCGAATACCTAAATAATGCTGATGAGCTGCAAATCAAAGTTTCACAAGGAGCAAAACCAGGAGAGGGTGGTGAATTGCCTGGCAGCAAAGTTGATGAAGGTATTGCAAAGATTCGTTGTTCAACAGCCGGTGTAGGTTTAATTAGTCCTCCACCACATCATGATATTTATTCTATTGAAGACTTATCTCAACTAATTTTTGACCTTAAAAGGTCAAATCCTGATGCTCGTATTAGTGTGAAATTAGTCTCTGAAGTTGGTGTTGGAACAGTTGCTGCAGGTGTAACTAAAGCTAAATCTGATCATATTGTTATTGCCGGTCATGACGGTGGAACTGGCGCCTCACCTTTAACTTCAATTAAACATGCCGGCCTGCCTTGGGAGCTAGGTGTTGCTGAGACACATCAAACTCTAGTTATGAATGACCTACGTTCACGAGTAGTCATTCAGACTGATGGTCAACTTAAAACAGGAAGAGATGTTGCAATCGCTGCGTTGCTAGGAGCTGAAGAGTTTGGCTTTTCAACAGCTCCACTGATTACACTGGGTTGTATTATGATGCGTAAATGTCACCTCAATACCTGTCCGGTTGGAATAGCAACGCAAGATAAAGTGTTGCGTAAAAAATTTACAGGCAAACCGGAACATGTCGTCAATTACTTATTTATGGTGGCAGAAGAGTTACGTAGTATTATGGCGGAACTTGGATTTAAAAAACTAACTGATATGGTCGGCCGTGTTGATATGCTTGAAATGAATCAAGCAATTAACCACTGGAAACAGGACTCTATAGATCTAAGTGCAGTTTTAACACCTGCCGATAATCAATATAGAGATGCAGGAACCTTTCAAAGTATTAAGCAAGACCATCAGCTTGAGGAACAACTTGACCATCAGTTAATTGAAAAATCAAAAGTTGCAATTGAAGGCAATAAAAAGGTTAAATTTGAATCAAATATCTCTAATATTGACAGAGCTGTTGGGGCGATGCTGTCTTCTCACGTTGTCAAAACAAGAAATGGAAATAACCTAAAAGAAGGTGCAATACATGTTAATTTTAAAGGCTCGGCAGGACAATCGTTTGGTGCATTTCTTGCAAGAGGAATAACTCTGTCAGTTGAGGGTGACGCTAATGACTATGTTGGCAAAGGCCTTTCTGGTGGTCGCATAATTATTTACCCGCCAAAAGATTCTACCTACACACCACAGAATGAAATCATTGCTGGTAATGTTTGCGGTTATGGTGCCACTGGTGGTGAAATGTATTTATCAGGCCAGGTAGCGGAGCGCTTTTGTGTAAGAAATTCTGGACTCATTGCGGTTGTTGAAGGAATTGGTGATCATGGGTGTGAATATATGACAGGTGGACGTGCAGTAATACTAGGGGAGGTTGGACGCAATTTTGGCGCTGGCATGAGTGGTGGGATAGCTTTTGTCTACAATCCTAACCTAACTCTTCTAAGCAGAGCTAACTCAGCAATGATAGATTTTGATCCGATGGACAAAGAATCAACTTCTGAGTTGTTTACTCTTTTGACCAAGCATTTCAAACTGACAGGCTCTCAGATTGCAGAGAAAATTATAAATAACTGGGATGAAGAAATAGCTCACTTTGTTAAGGTTATGCCAAAGGCGTTAAAAGAAGTTCTAGCAGCAAAAAATAAAGCACTGCTTGAGGCAAGCTAGATAGGTATTGCGTCGATCACATCTGCGGTTGCATCTAATATTCCGTCAACTCCATCACCTACAACCGGTATTACCGAAATAACAGAACCTGTAATTCTCATAGGGACAGTAACTACTTTGGTTAAAACGCACCCTGATATATAAAGAACTATTAGACTCAATAATAATAACTTTTTCATTATTTCCTCTCCATTATAATAAAGTGGTATACAAACTTATTAATAGCATCTGGCTGGTGAGATTCACAGCTAACTTGATACCATTCATTTTTATCATATTCAGGGAAAAAAATGTCGCCCTTAAATTTTCCTTCAATCTGAGTAATATATAGTCTTGTTACTTCTGGAAGCAATTGCTCACATAAACTTGCACCTCCAATTACCATTACTTCATTATCATTTTTAGTAATTGAAAGTGCTGCATCAATACTATCAACTACCTCACAGCCAGAAAATAAAGCCTCTGAGTTTCTTGTGATTACAATATTTCGACGATTAGGTAGCGCTCTTCCAATAGATTCATAAGTTTTACGGCCCATCAAGATAGAATTCCCAGTGGTAATTTTTTTAAAATAAGCCAAGTCAGCTGGAAGGTGCCATGGAAGTCCGTTATCTTTTCCAATCAGGCGATTGTCGTCCATTGCTACGACTATTGATAAGCGCATAAATTTTTGCTTGAATAAAGTAAAATATTAGATTATTTTACAATTTTTGAACTTCTAGTGTCACTCATTCTTGCATCATCGTCGCCCTTCAGAAAAGCTATTCTAGAAAGGCTTGGCGTGCCCTTTATAACAGCCTCACCTGACATTGATGAAAGTAGAAATACTTCAGAGTCTCCATATGAACTAGTCTATCGCTTGTCCGAAGAAAAAGCCAAAGAAGTTGCAAAAACACACTCTGGCATTATTATTGCGTCCGATCAGGTTGCAACTCTAGATACTGGAAATAAAACAAATGACGAAATATTTAATAAGCCAGGTACTCACGAAAATGCATTTTTACAGCTTAAAAAGAGTTCTGGAAAAACTGTAACATTTCTCACTGGTATAGCTCTATTAAATACAGAAACCTCAGCCATACAAGTTCATGTTGAGCCTTTCAAAGTCAACTTTAAGCAACTAACTGATAATCAAATTTCGTCTTACCTAGAAAAAGAAGATGTCCTTAACTGTGCTGGTAGTTTTAAATCAGAAGGTTTAGGAATTGCATTATTCAGCAGTATGGAAGGCAGGGATCCCAATAGCCTCATAGGTCTTCCAACAATAAAACTAATCGAAATGTTAGCTAAGGAAAATGTTCATATCTTATGAGCGTTTTTTATCCTGAAGACTTCAAGCCTTTTTCATCTGGCTTAACAAATCACTGGGGTTCACTTTATGGCTCATCTGAAGCTCTAGCGCTCTTAGAATTTGCTGAATCTCAAAAACGAATTGTAGTATACATTGCCAAAGATATTGCGCATTATGATGAAATACAAAAAGCGCTGAAATTTTTTAACTCCTCCTTAGAAATATTAGATTTCTCTAGCTGGGAAGTTCTGGCTTTTGATCACTTCTCCCCTCACCCAGATATTGTTTCATCAAGACTTGATACGCTCTCAAAATTGTCAACTTTAAAATCTGGCATTGTTATAACAACTCTAGAAACACTGTCACAAAAATTATGCCCGACAGACTATATTGATAGATATAGTCTCAGTTTATGTGTAGGCCAAACCCTTGAAATAGAGCCCTTTGTAGATAGGCTTATAAAAATTGGCTATAGAAGAGTTTCAACCGTCATGGAGCAAGGTGAATTTAGTATTAAAGGTGCCTTAATTGATCTTTATCCTATGGGTACAAAGTACCCATATCGTATTGATTTATTTGATAATGAGATTGATTCGATACGCACCTTTAAAGCCTCAACGCAACGGTCAATTGAAGTTATAAATAAGATCAAACTTTTGCCTGCGCGAGAATTTGCATCAGATAAGGAAAGTATTTCGACCTTTAAGAGTAATTACTTATCTGAATTTGGTAACACAGATGGATTCATTTATAACGAGGTCATCGAGGGAAGGTTTCCTGGTGGAATAGAGTTCTACCTACCACTATTTTTTCATAAAACTAACACACTTTTTGATTTCTTAAATACTGAGCCAGTTGTTGTCTATCAAAAAGGCCTTTCTGAAGTCATGAAGAGTCAAAGTCATGAATTACTAGAGCGCTATGAACATTGCAATCATTCTCTTGAAAGACCTCCACTAGAAATTAACAAAGTTTTTTTAAGTTCTGAGGAATTTTTTAGACTAATTAAGGATAAAAATCAAATCCAAACTCAGTCTTCAAAAATGGATCAGATAGGTGCACTCAACTTTTCTTCAGCTGTTCTTCCGCCTGTAAAAATTCAATCTCAAACTAAAAATCCTCTAAATAAATTAATTAAATTTGTTGAAAAATTTCAATCTAGAGTATTAATTGTATGCGAATCTGAGGGACGTCAGAACGTTCTTACTGAACTTCTATCGAGTTATAACATAAACGCAATTAATTGTAATGGTTGGGATGATTTTCTTGATCAAGATCATAAACTTTGCATTACAAACGCTCGTCTTAGTGATGGAATTCTTTGTGATCGGTTTGCGATCATTACTGAAAATAATTTGTTTGGTCAAGATGCAGTCAATCAAAGAAGAAGAAGACGGGCAAAACATAGAGATTTTGATGAGGCTATTAAAAGTCTTGTTGAAATTCAACTGGGTGACCCTATAGTTCATGAACACTATGGTGTTGGACGTTACTTAGGTCTAAAGACTCGAACTTTTGATGACAATCAGCAAGATTTTTTATCACTTGAGTATGCTAATGGCTCAATTCTGATGGTGCCCATTACTGCTCTTAATTTAATTTCTCGATATTCTGGAGCAAGCACTGACAATGCGCCACTTCATAAGCTGGGAAGTCAGCAATGGAGTAAAGCGAAAAGAAAGGCTGCTGAAGCACTCTATGATGTTGCAGCAGAGTTATTAGAGATTTATGCAAAAAGACAGTCCCAAAAAGGCTTTGCTTATCCTCCGCCAAGCGACTCTTATAGTTCTTTTGTTTCTAGCTTTGCTTTTGAAGAAACTCCAGATCAACTTAAAACAATGGATGATGTTCTTCTAGATATGCAGTCTGATAAACCAATGGATCGTTTGGTTTGTGGAGATGTGGGTTTTGGAAAAACTGAAATTGCTATGCGAGCAGCATTTTTGGCTGTGGAGGCAGGAAAACAGGTTGCAATGCTTGTGCCTACAACTTTATTAGCAAGCCAGCATTATCAAACTTTTACGGATCGCTTTTCAAAATTCCCAATAATGATTAAATCTCTTTCGAGATTTCAGAGTTCAAAGGAACAGAGTCAAATCAAATCTGGACTCAATGAGGGGAAAATTGATATTGTAATAGGAACTCATAAACTCATCCAGGGATCGATTAAATACCACAACTTAGGATTGATTATCATTGATGAGGAGCATCGTTTTGGTGTTAAGCAAAAAGAATCACTTAAAAAGATTCGTGGGCAAAGCGATATACTAACAATGACTGCGACGCCTATCCCTAGATCACTCAATATGGCTCTAGGGTCTTTAAAGGAGCTTTCAATTATCGCAACTCCCCCTGCAAAAAGGACTGCAATACAAACCTTCGTTGATGAATGGAACAATGAAACCATTAATGAAGCTTGTTCTCGCGAACTTCACCGAGGAGGTCAAATTTTTGTAGTTCATAACGATATAGACACAATTGACAATATGGCAGAATCTCTAAGAGACATGATGCCAAATCTCAATGTTCGGATCGCTCATGGGCAGATGCCAAGCAAAGAGCTTGAACAAATTATGGCTGATTTTTATCATCAGCGTTTTCAGCTTTTAGTTTGTACTACAATTATTGAAACTGGAATTGACATTCCAAGTGCTAATACAATGATTATTAATAATGCACAAAATTTTGGACTTGCTCAACTACATCAGCTTCGCGGGAGAGTAGGTCGTTCTCATCATAAAGCATATGCATATCTTGTTATAAAGTCACATCAATCACTAACTAATGATGCAAAGAAGCGTCTTGATGCTATTGCTTCATTAGAGGAGCTTGGAGCTGGGTTTATGCTAGCAAATCATGATCTAGAGATAAGAGGAGCTGGAGATTTACTTGGAGAAAATCAGAGCGGTAAAATTTCAGACATTGGATTTAATCTTTACCATGACCTCCTAAAAAGAACAATTCAGGCTATCAAAAATAATACAAAATTTGATATCAATGATGCAATTATTGACGAGATTGAAATTAATAGTGGAATCGCTTGCATAATACCTGAAACATATTTATCTGACGTCCATGAACGCTTAATACTTTACAAAAGAATTGCTAGTGCCAAGGATGATGATGAGTTAAAAGAATTAAAAATTGAAATGATTGATCGCTTTGGCCTCCTTCCTGATCAAACAAAAAATCTATTTGAATCAACTTCATTAAGGATTTTTGCAGAAAAATTTGGAGTAAAAAAGATAAATATTTTCGATGAAAAAACTGAAATAACTCTAAATAATAATAGCACTATAGAAGCTATAAAAATTATTGATTTGATTCAAAAAAAACCTTCAATTTATCAATTAAAAAATCAAAATACTCTCATTTTTAAAGAGGCAATGGATCACAGTATTACACGAATAGAGAAAGTTAAGGAATTACTAACTAGCTTAGTATAAGGAATCTTCCTAGTAGAGCTATATTTGCGAGATAAGTTTATTTTTCTGAAGGAGCATAATTTGGAGCAAATTTACGAATTCCAGGAACAATTACTAGAGCCGCAAAAAATAAAATAGTTAAGCAACCTAAAATATCCCCAAGCAAATACCCTTGTATAAATTTCACCGCATTAATTGAAATATTATCAATGTACGAAAATACAAAGAATTTCATTAGTGTATTAAATAAAGCAGTCAAAATTGCTAAAAAAAGTAAGTGCTGAAAAACTAGTTTGCTTCCTTCAAAAAAGTTTGATAGTTTAAAAAATTTCATGCTGGCAATAGCTAGCAATGGAGCTAGGGTGCCTACAAGGTGTACAGTCTTTAGCACATCAAATGAAGAATCATGAAACCAAACAGATGAAAATGTAATTGCCATGAAAACCGCTATGAAAATTCTAAAGCCAAATAAAAGATAGCATAAGGACACTGCACCTAAAGGAAGCCAAATGAAGTTACCAACCAAATTATAGGTCTCTCCATTAATAAACGTAATAAAAACTATAGCAACAAAAGTGAAACAATTTGCATAGAGAAAATTGATGATTTTATTCAAAATAGTACTCATAGCATAACAAAGATAAATCTCCTTTTATTATTTGTTTAGAGTCGCTGGAATAAGGTAACAGTCGACTTTGAAACCCTTAAAGGAGGGCTATTAACCTGTATTAATTTATACTCCGCGCTACTTGCACTAACAATCACGTCCTACGCTTTTTTTAAGTGGCCATTAGGCAACCCACTTCTTAAAAGAAAACTAATTAGGTAGTGTTAAAATCATTTCTCTTTTATCAACTAAAGACTGCTCAGACTTTATCACACCATTAGATGTAAGGAAAAGAACTGCCCTTTTAATAGTAGAAAGAGAATATTTAGAGAAGTATGGTTCATTTTTTATTGAGGTTATTGTGGAATTTACATTTGCAGTTACAAAAGAAAATACCGCCCTCTCAACTTCAGAATAATTATTCAAACCAAACTCTTTTTCACACTCATCTAATGCTTTTCTTAATTGAAACAATTTGCTTACTACATTTTTCATTTTAAATCCCTCTTAAAAACGAATTTTATTATATGTTATTAATACCTGCAGTTGAATATGAAGTATTTAAAAAAAATTTGAATATTTCAAGTCTAATGCGGGATATTAAATTGTTGCTTAAGGCTTATATATTCAATCACCTTAATTCTGGGTCCAAATTGACTAACGACGCGAGCAGCAGCAGCATTAGCAAAATCAGCGGCCCAGGAATAGTTTTTACCACATCCCAAGGCATATAAAAATGCACCAGCAAACATGTCCCCAGCACCATTGGTATCTATAGCATTTGTAATGACACCTGAAGTATGAATAAGCTCTTTACCATCGAAGACCAATGAACCACCTGGTCCTCTAGTAATGACGAATGTCTTAGCATATTGCTTAAGTGCTTCAACTGCCGCTTCAATTGTATGAGTGTCAGTAAAACTTCTAGCCTCATCTCCATTACAAAAGAGTAAGTCAATGCCGTCATTGCCAATAATAGTTCTAATATTATCTGAAAAAACATCTACTATAAAGGGGTCTGAAAGGCTGAGTGAGGTTTTAACTCCTTTTTGCTTAGCATAAATCATAGCATCTCTTGCGACACCTGTTCTTGCATCATCGGTAACCAAGTATCCTTCAATGTATAACCAGTTTGAATTCTCTAATGACGCCAGATCAATTTCATTGGAAGATAGCTCTAGACTAGCTCCTAAATACGTATTCATAGTACGCTCAGCGTCAGGAGTAACCATTACAAGGCATTTTCCAGTAACGCCACTTGTAGCTTCTACATCATGAAAATCAACGCCAGCACGCTTCAAATCTTTTACAAAAAAATCACCCTCATTATCTGTAGCAACCTTCCCTGAGAAAAAAGCTTTAGAGCCAAATCTACTTGCTGCAACAACTGTATTACATGCTGAACCGCCACAACTTCTCTTTACTGGTATGCGTTGAGTAGTCAGAGAGTCAATTAAATTCCGTTGGCGTTCCTCTTCAACCAGCGTCATAAGCCCTTTATCAATTTCATTTTCTTTTAGAAATGAATCAGTCACAATAACCTCTGTATCTACTATAGCTGCACCTATTCCATATATATCATATTTTTTCATAATATCCTTAATTAAAGATCTCTCTAATTTTTTTAGTAAGTCCTATACTCTTAAAGTTGCTGGAACTGGAAAATGTACAGATTCATTAGCACCACTCACTTCAATAATTTCATCAGCGCCGTTTTCTAAAAGATAGTCAACAACCTCTTGAACTAATATTTCAGGTGCTGAAGCTCCAGCCGTAACTCCAACTGAAGTAATGCCACGCAACCAATCTATGTCGATATCGCTAGCACTATCTATCAAGTAAGCAGGCTTATTATTATTTTCTGCAATCTCTCTAAGTCGATTAGAGTTGGAAGAATTTTTTGAACCTATCACCAGTAACATTTCAGAATTATTAATCATACCTTTTACTGAATCTTGGCGATTTTGAGTGGCGTAACAAATATCACTCTTTTTAGGGGCTTGAATCTGAGGGAATTTAGCCTTTAATAAACCAACTATCTGTTTTGTATCATCAACTGAAAGGGTAGTCTGAGTAGTATATGAAATGTCAATAGAATCTGAAAAATTTAACTCATCAATGTCACTAATTGACTCTACAAGAGTAATTTTTTTAGAATCATTTGACTGACCAAGAGTCCCCTCTACCTCAGGGTGACCAGCATGACCAATAAGGACGACTTGATGATTTTGTTTTTGACGACGAGTAACCTCTTTATGAACTTTTGTTACTAAGGGGCATGTAGCATCATATACGGTTGCAGAAATAGAGGCAGCATCTTTTCTTACAGCTTGAGAGACTCCATGTGCACTAAATATTACAATACTACCTTTTGGGACTTGATCAATTTCATCAACAAAAATTGCACCTTTTTTCTTAAGATTTTCAACAACAAACCTATTATGTACAACCTCATGTCGAACATAAATTGGTGATCCATGTTTATCAATAGCACGCTCAACTATCTCAATAGCGCGCTCAACTCCAGCGCAAAAACCTCTTGGATTAGCCAATAATACCTTCACAGTTAATATACTTTATTCAAATTAATAATTACTAAAGTCTAATATTAGATTTGGTGCTTATGATTCAGTGCAAATAATATCTGATAGATCTTTTTTCGTAACTCTGAGCGATGCACTATCATATCAATAGCGCCTTTTTCAAGTAAAAACTCACTTCTTTGAAAACCTTCTGGCAATTCTTCTCTGACGGTTTGTTCTACAACCCTAGCACCCGCAAATCCAATTCTTGCGTTAGGCTCTGCAATTTGTACATCCCCTAACATTGCCAAACTAGCTGAAACACCGCCCATTGTTGGGTCAGTCAACACTGAAATGAAGGGAATTTTGTTATCAGATAACAATTTAACTGCGAGGGATGTTTTAGACATCTGCATCAAAGAAAAAAGTCCTTCTTGCATTCGTGCACCACCACTAGAAGAGAAACAAACCAGGGGATGTTTATTTTCAATAGAAGCATCTGCAGCTCTAACAAACTTCTCCCCAACAACAGAGCCCATTGAACCACCCATAAAACTAAAATCAAATGCAGCAGCTATAATTGGGATTCCTTTTAATAGACCTTTTTTTACAACTAGTGCATCTTTTTCTTTGCTAGATTTTTGAGCATCACTATAGCGATCTTTATACTTTTTTTGGTCTTTAAATTTAAGAGGGTCTACTGATTGAAGATTAATAGCAATTTCAAACTGATGCTCAACATCAAGAAAACTTTCTAAGCGCCTTCTTGCAGAAATTCGTAAATGATGATCACACTTTGGGCAAACATAATGCAGACGCTCAAGCTCCTCTTGATAAAGCACACGATTACACTCAGGACACTTACTCCAAAGACCTTCAGGAATATTTTTTTTAGCGTTTTTACCAATTGATGGCAAAATTTTCTCTAACCAACTCATAGTAAGCCTTAGTTAATTAATAGCACTTGAGATTTCATTTGATAGGTTACCAATTTTAGTAATCATTTTATCCTTATCTCCTGACAACTGTTCAACAATAGAGACAAGTGCACTTCCAACAATTACCGCGTCAGCGTTCTCACTAACTTGCTTGGCTATTTCTGCATTTTTAATCCCAAAGCCTACGCCAACTGGTAATTTAATGTAATTTTTCATTCTAGATAAGTGATGATTAACCGAGTCAATATCCAAATTTCCGGCACCAGTGACTCCTTTCAAGGAAACATAGTAAATATAGCCAGTTGCAATTTTTGCGATATGCTTTAATCGCTCATCAGTAGTAGTAGGAGCAACCAAAAAAATAAAGTCAATTTCTAATTTATCTAATTCCAATTTAAGTTCATGAGCTTCTTCTGGTGGCATATCCACAACTAAAACACCGTCCACCCCAGTCTCTTGCGCCCTTTGTGCAAAGGCCTTATAGCCATAAACTTCAATTGGATTGGTATAGCCCATTAAAACAATACCGGTGCTTTGGTTATGCTCTCGAAATCTCTCAACTATAGCAAATACATCATTCAGACTAACACCATCAGCGACTGCTCTTTCATGAGATTTAGCAATGACTGGCCCATCAGCCATAGGATCTGAAAATGGCATTCCTAATTCTATAATGTCTGCACCTTTATTGGCTAGAGTAAACACTAAAGCCTCTGAATTATCAAGTCCACCATCCCCTGCCATGATGTATGGGATGAAAGCTTTGCCGCCAGACTTATTAAGTTTATTAAAAATACTAGAGATTTGTGACATTGTTTCTATTCTTATTTTTAAGGTCTAAATTTTAACATAGACACGCTAGAACACAATTTAATGTCTATCCAAGAAAAGTTCATTTATTTTGACTTTGTGTAAGAGTGAACTGCATCAACTAAAACTTTCATACTCTCTGGATTTACATCAGGGGTTATACCGTGTCCAAGATTAAACACATGTCCTGTTTGACCCTTAAATTGATCAAGCACTTTATAAGCTTCCGCAGTAATTATCTCAGGTGAAGCATACAGGACCGAAGGGTCAAGATTGCCCTGCAAGGCTACCTTGGAACCGATTCGTCTTTCTGCCTCTCCGATTTCTATTGTCCAGTCAAGACCAACGCCATCACACCCAGTTGCTGCAATTTGCTCGAGCCAAGCAGACCCACCTTTTGTAAAGAGTGTCACAGGAATCGTTCTTTCATCATATTTACGGTGAATACCATCAACAATTTTTGACATGTATCTTAGTGAAAAATTTTCGTAACTCTCTTTATTTAATAGTCCACCCCAAGTATCAAAAATCATAACAGAGTCAGCTCCTGCCTCGATTTGAGCATTCAGGTAATCAATAACGGTATCTGCTAGAACATTTAAGAGTTGATGCAAATGCTTAGGGTTTTCAAACAAAAGCCCTTTAACTTTAGAAAAGTTTTTACTAGAACCACCCTCAACCATATAGGTCGCTAGAGTCCATGGACTTCCAGAAAATCCAATAAGAGGAACTCTACCTTTGAGGTTTTTTTTGATTACTGAGACAGCTTCACTGACATAGGCAAGTTCAATACCAACATCTGGCTTAGACAAGCGATTAATATCATTAAGGGTAGTCAAAGGTTTGGAAAATTTTGGCCCCTCATTCTCAACAAAATGCAATCCAAGACCCATCGCATCTGGAATAGTTAATATATCGGAAAAAAGAATTGCAGCATCTAAGTCAAATCGCTCAAGTGGCTGAAGCGTAACTTCACACGCAAGATCGCTGGATTTACATAAACTTAAAAAATCACCCGCCCTCTTTCTAGTCTGACGATACTCTGGTAAGTATCGACCTGCTTGTCGCATAACCCAAATAGGAGTGCGTGATACTTCTTTCTTTAGAAGTGCATTAATGTAATCAAATGCCATAGTATTCTCTTGTTAGAAAGGTTGATTATAATCATTTTGAAGCTTATTTAAAGCTTCCTTCTGGCACAAAAAAAGCCACAGTTGTGGCTTTTAATGCATATTAGATTTTATTTATCGCTTGAAGGCGCCGTAACGTGACTTAAATTTCTCAACACGACCAGCAGTATCCATAATTTTTTGCTTGCCTGTATAAAATGGATGACAACTAGAGCACACATCTGTGTGAATTTCGTCTTTACTCGTAGTTGAGCGAGTTTCAAAGGCATTGCCACAACTGCACACAACTTTAATAGCTTTGTAAGCTGGATGAATTTCTGTTTTCATTTTACTAATTTATTTTAGATTAACATGTCCAGTAGAAGCTGCCCAATCACCGTACTTTTCTTCACTGTATAACGACCCACAACTTGTCAACAAAATAGCAATGGTTATTAATGATAATAGCATTTTAATTTTCTTCATTTAATACTCCTTTTCTGCATTTGGTTTTATCGTCAAAACCAAGACGGAATGAATTATATACTATCTCTCATTTGGAGTGTATGTTTTAACACTTAATGCATGCAGTTCTCCGCTCTTTATTTCTTCACTAACAACTGAAAGTACTGCTCTTTGTCTTTGTAAGAGAGACAAGCCTTCAAAAATAGGCGAAACAACTACTGCTGAACAATTACAACCATCACCTTCCATGGTAACCTGTGATTGTTCTATACCTAATTCAATTTTTTTTTGAACCTCTTCCAAAGTCATTGAAAACTCCCTAGAATATTTTGCTTATAGCTTGAATTATCATTTTTTTAAGCTCCAAAGACTCCTTTGAGAGCAAAGAAAAATAAAATTGACATGAATGCGCCAGCTGGTAAGGTCACAATCCATGATAAAAATATCTTATTAATAACTCGCGTATCTAATGCAGCCATTCCTCGAGCAAGACCAACACCTAATACCGCACCAACTAATACTTGTGTTGTTGAAACAGGGATTCCAGTTCCTGATGCTATGACTACCGTTGCTGCAGCTGCTAATGTAGCAGCAAAACCACGAGATGGAGTTAGCTGAGTAATACCAGTACCTATAGTTGCAATAACTTTATGGCCATAAGTGATAAGTCCAATAACAATACCAGTACCACCAACTAGTAATACCCATATTGGGAGTGCACTCTTAGCGCCAATAAGCCCCCCACTGTCAACAACACTGTAAATCGCTGCTAGCGGTCCTATAGCATTAGCAACATCATTAGAGCCATGAGCAAACGCCATTGCCGCTGCAGTAATAATCATAAGTACGCCAAAAACTCTCTCCATTGAAGCATAGTAGAAATCTTTGTTTTCATCAGGGTCAAGGTGGATGTTTCTAATCAGAAAGGTTCCAATAATTGCAACAAGTAAGCCAACCCCTATTGACAATGAATAACTTGTAAATGTATCAAAACTCACCCCAACATGTTTTAATCCTTTGAATATAGTAACTAAAGAGATAATAAAGCCAACTAAAAACATGTAATACGGAACATATTTTTTTGCATTATCGAATGGATGTTTTGTGTCAATAATTAAATTTTGGAGACTCCTAAACAAAATAAAAGAAATAACTCCCGCCAATATTGGTGATGCTATCCAGCTTATTACAATTTGAAAAACTTTATTCCAAGCAACAGCATCAACACCTACACCAACTGCGCCAAACCCCACAATCGCGCCAACAATCGAATGTGTCGTAGATACAGGCCAACCGAATGATGAAGCAATTAATAGCCACATACCTGCTGCCAATAATGATGCCAACATACCATATACCAATAAATGCGGCTCATTGGTAAATAATGCTGCATCTAAAATACCTTTACGAATTGTAGCTGTAACCTCACCGCCTGCGAGAATTGCACCAGCAAATTCAAAAATAACTGCAATAATAATTGCTTGTTTAATAGTAACAGCGCCAGAACCTACCGATGTGCCCATTGCATTAGCAACATCGTTTGCACCAATACCCCAAGCCATGAATGTACCAAAAATAATTGCCAGTATTATTAATACATTGCCATAATTAGCAATAATTTCCATATTAAAACTCCAACATCTATTTAGTTAACATGACTTCGAAACGAGAGCCTACTTTTTGTGCTGCGTCTGCGGTCTCACCGAGCCATTCAATAGCTCGATAATAAAACATTACGTCTACGGGAGCTAGGCTGGATTCTAGTGCAAACAGCTTTTCACGAATCTCGCTTTGAGCTATATCAGTGTCATGCTCAAGTTCATTTATTTTTTTGATCATCTGATGAACAAGTTTACGTTGACGACTACTGAACGCAGTTTCTAATAACTCATCTAACTCATTGATAGCTACTAATGCAGCAGCTGAGGTTTTAATACAAAGTCCAGTCAGTTTTATGAAATCTTCTGCAAACTCTTTAGGAAATACCATACGACGACTCATCATTAAGCCCGCAAGATCTTTAGTAATGTTTGCAATAGAGTCTTGGATTAAGAGTACATCTAACAAGTCCCTACGAGAAAAGGGCATCATAAATGTACTAGGCAAATTCATTCTTAACTTTTTCTTTAGCTTGTCTGCCTTGTGCTCTTTATCTGAAATTGAAATTTGAGCTGTTTGGGCTTTATCCCAATCCTCTGCATTAGCAGCCTTAGCAAAAACTCCAAACTCCTTAATACAAGAATGCACCTTTTTCATGTGTTGTTGCAAGGGACTTATTGGTGACTTGCCGAATAAACTACTGATATTACCTTTATTAGTCATAACTTTTTTTTAACTCCAAGAATGAATAAACATTTTAATCTAAATAACAATAAAAAATTAGTTGCAATAAAAAATGCAAATTATAAAGTGTAACATTATACAAAGAAATTTTTTACATTAGGCATCATGAAAAACCACCTCCCAAACAATAGTATTGCTACGATTATCTTAGCTGCAGGGCAAGGCACTAGAATGAAATCTAATGTGACTAAGGTGCTTCATCAATTGGGTGGTAAATTCCTATTACAGCACGTTATTGATGCTGCCTTACCACTGACTGAATCTATCAGTGTAGTTGTAGGTCATAATTCTGAGTCAGTTAAAAATGTTATAAATAATAATAATATTAATTGGGTATTTCAAAAAAACCAACTTGGAACTGGGCATGCTGTTAAAGAAGCGATACCAAGCATTGCAGATAACTCTATTTGTCTTATTCTTTATGGCGATGTCCCACTCATTCAGACTAACACATTAAATACTTTAATTAAAAAAGCAGAAACCACAGGATTTTCCATTCTCACTGTGATTCAAAAAAATCCTTCTGGTTATGGGCGAATAATAAGAAACTCAAGTCAAGCTATACAATCTATTGTGGAGCACAAAGATGCAACACCTGAAGAACTTGAAATAGATGAAATTAATTCAGGCATCATGGCGGTAAGAGGTCTTCTGTTAAAAAAATACTTAAACGAACTTAAGCCCAACAATTCACAAGGCGAACTCTACCTTACTGATATTGTTGAAAAAGCAGTCAAAGATGATGTTAATATTACATCATTTACTTGTGAGAATTCGTCAGAAGTCATGGGAATCAATACTAAAAATAATTTGGCAGAAGCTGAAAGGGTATACCAACAAAAATTAGCGCAAAGTTTTATGACTAATGGTCTCACTCTTAAAGACCCAAGCCGTTTTGATTGCCGTGGAAATTTAATCTTTGGTAGTGACTGCATAATTGATGTTAACGTTATTTTTGAAGGTGATAATCAACTTGGCAATAATGTTGTAATTGCTTCTAACTGTATTATAAAAAACGCTAAAATCGGTGATCATGCTGATATCAAGCAAAATTCAACTATTGAGGATTCAACTATTGGAAGCCATACCAGTATTGGCCCTTTTGCTCGTATTCGTCCAGAAACTAGGGTAGGTGATCATGCCAAAATTGGTAATTTTGTTGAAGTAAAAAAATCCTCAATAGGTAACAACTCTAAAGTTTCACACCTAAGTTATATTGGTGATAGTTTAGTAGGAAAAGATGTAAATATTGGAGCTGGAGTAATAACTTGCAATTATGATGGTGTAAATAAACACCAAACAGTGATTGATGATGGTGTTTTTGTTGGCTCTAATTCTCAATTAATTGCACCTGTAACTATTGGTAAAAATGCAACAATAGGTGCTGGATCAACTATTACCCAGGATGTTCCTAGTGAAAAACTTACGTTGAGTCGAAACAAGCAAGCAACAATTAGTAAATGGAAGCGACCTCAGAAGAAATAAGTCTTCTACCTCATAGGATTACAGCTCAATGTTAAATCTTCCTAAAAATGTCTGGATATTGACAGCCTGTCTTGCACTATTTATGTCGCTTAGTGTTTTTATGCTATTTGTAGGAGGCATTATTGGAAGTGTACTTGCACCCTCAACAAGTTTGTCTACATTACCGATTGCAACAATTGTAGTAGGAACTGCAGTGAGTATCATTCCAGCCATTCGGTTGATGTCAATTTTCGGACGTAAGAAGGTTTTTTTAGGCGCATGTTTATACACAATATTATTAATTGGTCTTTGTATCTTTTCAATTATCAATGAATCGTTTTTTCTATTTAGTTTTGCATCTTTCTGCTTAGGAGGCACCGTTGCGGTTATGCAGCAATTTAGATTTGCAGCAATTGAAAGTGTCGAACTCGAACAAAGACCCTTAGCAACCGCTATTGTCCTTCTTGGTGGACTAATCTCAGCATACCTTGGTACAGAAATTGCTACTCTTGGTATAGATTACTTTGAAACTGACTTTGCAGGATCCTTCTTGATTCTTGCTTTGCTATTTGTTATTGCATTTATATTAATGTGCTTTTTTAAACCTGCTGAAAAGTTTAAGGAACAGATTAATAAGTCCACAAGGCCTTTAAGAAATATTATCAAACAAGGCTCTTTTATAGTTGCTGTTTGTGCTGCAACAACTGGCTATGTTGTTATGAGTTTTGTAATGACTGCAACACCTGTCAGTATGCATGTGATGGATGGCTTCTCACTTGATCATACAAAGTTTGTCCTCCAGAGCCACGTTATTGCTATGTTTCTACCGTCCCTTTTTACTGCATACATAGTTAAATATTTAGGACTCACTAGAATGATGATTCTCGGCATTCTCTTATTATTTGTATCTATTTTTACTGCCTATCTTAGTCATGCATTGAGCAATTATTGGTTCTCTTTAGTACTTCTTGGATTAGGCTGGAATTTTCTATTCATAGGAGGCACAAATCTACTGCCACTCTCTTATAATGAAAATGAAAAGTTTAAAGTTCAATCTATAAATGATTTTTTAGTGTTTGGTTTTCAAGCTTTTGCAGCACTCTCAGCAGGCTGGGTTGTATTTACTTTCAGTTGGGAAGTTACTCTATTATCAGTTTTGCCATTATTATCATTTCAATTATTTATTCTTTTATGGTGGTTAAAAAGAAATAATTAATTTTTTTTATAATATAATTCTTTCAAATTACTAATGGATATTGCAATGTTTAAAGTTGAGGCAATTACTCCTTCAATTGGAGCAGAGATCTCTGGAGTCTCTCTTAACAAAGATTTAAATAGTGCAACTGTGGAAAAAATATATAGTGCGCTGATTAAACATCAAGTTATTTTTTTTAGAGACCAAGATATTTCACCCGAGACTCATCTAAAGTTAGCAGAAAGTCTTGGAGATATTGATCCAGGACATCCGGTCTATCCGCATGTTGAAGGCTACCAAAGCATTGTTTTATTGCGAAATGGTGGAGATGATAAGAATGACACAAATGATTGGCATAAAGATCTTACTTTTAAATCAAACCCTCCTTTTGCAAGTATCCTTCATGGCGTCAATGTCCCTAAGGTTGGTGGTGATACTCTCTGGGCAAGCATGAGTGCTGCTTATGATAGTCTTCCAGACGGGTGGAAAGAACACTTAGAGGGATTAGAAGCAATCCATGATATGGGTACATTTAGAAATGACTTTTATAATGAAGGTGGTATTGATTCGGTTAATAGTGCGCTAAAAAAAGTTGGCTCTGCAGTTCATAAAGTCATTGAGACGCATCCTATTTCAGGATTGAAATACTTAAACGTTAACCAATCCTTTACTCGCAATATAGTCAATGAAAGTCAAGGGCCAAGTGATCATATACTTCAATTCTTATTTCAACATATTACTAAGCCTGAATTCCAGGTTAGATTTCACTGGGAAAATAACTCAATTGCTATTTGGGATAATCGTATAACTCAGCATTATGCAGTTTGTGACTATTTACCAAGTTTTCGCCACATGCAGAGAATTACAGTTAGTAATGACAAACGAGATAAGTAGGTGTTTATCTATTGAAGTTTAGTAAAGCTATTTTTAAGGTCTGCAATTAAGTCTTCAGTATCTTCAAGTCCAATACTTAAGCGAACAAGGTGTTTTCCATCGTGAACCCATTTCCCATCGCGCTTATAAGGTCGTGCTGTTAGAAGACTCTTGAAACCACCCCAACTAAAACCAAATCCAAACATCTTCAGAGAATTTGCAAACAAAGCAATTGTTTCTGTCGAATATGAGTCTTTAAACGTAAAAGCAAAAAGACCAGAAGCACCAGTAAAATCTCTTTTCCATAGATTATGCTGAGGGTGTGACTCTAGACCAGGATGAATAACTGAATCAACGATTTCTTGAGACTCCAACCATCTTGCAACTTCATAAGCAGATTTTTGATGAGCCTCTAGACGTACCTTGAGTGTCCTTAAGCCTCTTAATGCCTGATAACAATCCTGTGGGTTGGCATAGTTTTCTACGGTATGAAAATACTCAGCAAACTCTGCTGCATATTTCTCGTTAACTGTTGAGCACCCCATTAATACATCAGAATGGCCACAAATATACTTAGTCACTGATTGAATTGAGATATCAATTCCGAGATCCAAAGGCTTTAAAAACAGAGGAGTAGCCCAGGAATTATCAATAATTGAAATTATGCCTGCTTTTTTAGCAATTTTTACAATGGCAGAAATATCCTGAATTTCAAATGTATTAGAACCGGGTGATTCTAAAAAAATCAGCCTCGTATTTTCATTTATATAATGACTAATTTCAGCACCAATATTTGACTCTATGTGCGTAATTTTAACGTTATATTTAGTAAGAATTTTATGGCAAAATCTTGCAGTAGGACCGTAAACGTTATCACAAAGTAAAATCTCATCTCCACTCTTAGTAAAAGCCATCAAGGTATTTGTAATTGCACTAATACCCGAAGGAAATGCATATGAAGCATGGCCATTTTCAATCCCACACATGGCCTCTTCAAATGCCTTCTGGGTTGATAATCCATGAGTGCCATAATCAACACCAGGATACTCGCCCTCAAGTGCCAACTGCATATCTTCAAAATGTTCAAATAGAACCGTTGAGCCACTTTGTATGGTGGGATTAATAGTTCTAATTTCTCGACCACCATAGCTGCGGGTATATTCATCCCATCCAACTATATTATTATTTTTTCCCATATATTAAGCGTTCATTGAGTTGGTATTTATCATAGGTTGAATTGTAAGCTTTGTCCAGTAATTTTTCTGCTTACAAGCAAAATTAAAGAAGTATTAACTGACTAACTGATGGGCAGTATAGTGCTGATCTAGAGGGTAGCCTAAAGACCTCCTCAAGAATCTCTTGATATTCAAGGAGTTGCTTATGATGAGAGTGCTTTTGACGTTCAATAAACGAATTGATAGACTCATCTTCATTGAGTGTGGCAGTTTTAAAATCAATAATCCATAAAATACCGTTATCAATAAACAATCTGTCGATGATTACAGTTTTTGTATGATTGCTATATTCAGACTCAACTTCAGTAGACTCTCTTTTCATAAATAGCCAATCAAAATCTTTATCTCGTTTAGTATTCACTAGCAATCGACATACTTTGCTTGAATAAGATTGAATTAATCTTTGAGGAAGTCCAAGCTCTAAAAACTTGGTTTCAATGCTTTTGATTGGTGGCTCAAACAAACTATGTTCAAGATAATAATGCACTATTGAACCTAGTGCGCTCTGATAAATTAAATCAATATTTTTAACTATATTTTTTGACTGATTTTTATTATTAATCTCCCTCTTAGAAAGAACACTGAGCTCTTTATAACGAACCATTTTTGGTGGAATAGGTTCTTTGGAAGGAAGTGAAGTCTCACTCTTAATATTTGCAATTGATTGTTGATAATATTGACTTAATAATGAAAGAAATGAGTTACTAGCAACGTTGCCGGATTTTGTAACACTCCCCAGTAAATAAAGTTTTTCTTTGGCACGACTCATAGCAACATACAATAAACGCATCATTTCGAAGTGTGTTTGATGTTTTTGTAGGTGTTTCAAATATAGATACGTCTTACTCTCTTCTTTTTCATTAGATGATTTTATTGGTGCAAGCAAGATACTGTTATCTGAAACCTCTTGAACTTGGATCAAGGCTAATGAATCACTTTTTCCAGTTTTACCGAGCCCCGGAATGATTACGGTTTCAAACTCAAGACCTTTAGCTTGGTGTATTGTCATAAGCTTCACAGATGCTGACTGAGATGGTGCATATAAGTCCTTAAGCATCGACTGAAGTGTTTCAACATTCAAAGTTTGATTTAATTCGCATTCACTTACAAGGCTGAGAAACTGTGACCTTATAATCCACTCCTCTTTGGTCAATTTAAGATCATTACATAACTGACTAAGTGCATAACTAAAACGCTCAACAAAAGAAAATCGACCTTCATTCATAATAGCCCCTTCAATCGCTTGACATAGATGCTGAGATCTTTGAATGCCATCCTCGCTTAGCTCTTCTATTAATTTCTTACTATTTAATTGGTGAAAAATTGTCATTTCATTTGAATTGCTGACAATTAATAAATCCTCTAATGTTAGGCCGCACCAAGGCGCACGAAGAATTGACAACCATGCCAACCTATCGCCTAGACTGAGTAATGACCTTGCCAAGCTTATTAGGTCCCGCGTAAAAAGATTCACTTTTAAAGGCTCTGTTTTTATAGCCTCAAAATTAATTTTGTGAGATTGAAGAGAAGAAATAATCTCCTTTAAATGTATTCTTGACTTAACTAGTACTGCAATTTCTTGATTTGGATTATCCTTCAATGAGTCTTTAATAATAGCTACAACCTGCTCGGACTCCTTTAAATCTTGGTCATAACTGTAAGGATAAAAATTGACAACATCCTTTGGCTCTTTTTTAGAAGCAGAGGTGGATTTAGAAAAAGTAATAGCGCCCTGCAATAGATTATCTTCGCTAGGAAAAATTTGAGAGAAAATACTATTATTGATTTCAACAATACTTTTATTGGATCTAAAGTTGGTAGTTAATATCAATGAATTTATATTAATATTTGCAATACCATTTCTCATTACTTGAATAAAGATGCCTACTTGAGACTCCCTAAATCTATAAATTGATTGCATTGGATCGCCAACAAGAAATATCGACTTATCGTCGCCCTCTTGCCAACCCTCGACCAGTCTTTCAATTAAATTTAATTGTGAGTATGAGGTATCTTGAAATTCATCTATTAAAAGGTGTTTAATTTGATAATCTAATAGTAGAGCAATATCGCTTACCACTTCACGACTATCGAGGGCTCTTATAGCCTGCATAGCTACCTCTGAAAAATCTTGTAACTCCTCCTCTTGAAAGATTAATTTCAACTGCGCAACAGCTAGTTTTAGTACTTGAGCGATATCATTGATATTTCGACTAGTTGATTCAGGGAAATGTTCACTTGGCAACTTGTATAGCTCACTAAGCATTGTTCTAAAAGACTCCGCAGAATTTAATGCTTCCAAAACCTCTCTAAATGCAGATTTTTGTTCTTTGAGTTCTGTTGGAAACCCAATCTTTGTATCTACTTGTTTCCGCCAATCTCCATTTTTAGTTAGGAGAAGCTCTGCAATGACTTGCCATTCGCTTAAGTCAGATAGATTAGTACCAGGAAGTTTAGTAATTTTAGTGACATCATCCCTCTTATTCATTCCAAGTAAACTGAAAAATTCAGCATCCAATAATTCAGAGGCTACCTGCTTTAGAGCTCCAAGGTGCTCAATAATAATCTCTTGGGCGGTTCGCTCTAAAGAGTTAATATCAAGTGCTCCTTTGATGTAAAGTTTTGGCAACCACTGTTCTCGCTTAGAAAGCATATGAACTATTAGTCGATAGAATCTATCGACATGGTTGTCTAGATATAACAAAACTGAAGCAACACTAGTCTGGTATTCCTCTTCCTCTATCAGCATTAGTGTTTTTTCTGCTGCTTTTTGGTAAATCTGATCATACTCATAACTATCAACCATAGTTCTGGGTGGAATAAGTTCTTCTATAGAAGGGTACTTCGACACAATTAAGCTGGAAAGTGAGTCAATAGTAATTATTTTTATTCGAGATGGGTTGTTCAGTAAGTCCCATTCATGCTCATTGGATTGCCTTAATACTTGACATGCAAGATTAAACGTTGTCAGCTTATGTGACTCTTTAGGTGGAGCTAGGCTTGCTTTCGCTAATGAATTAATAATCCTGTGTTTAAGCTCATCCACTGCCTTATTGGTAAAGGTCATTACCAAAATATTTTCAGGCTCATCTGCACAACTCAGTAATTTTAAATAACGCTGTGTAATTAGCTCTGTTTTGCCTGAGCCTGCTGGAGCTTGAACAATGAAAGAGTCACTTATACTTAATGCTTTATCTCTTTGCTGTTGATCATTCACATCGAATCTGGTGCACTAACCCCAAGAATATGCAATCCATTTTCAAGCACTTGTTTAGTCGCATAGATTAATGATAGTCTCGCTTGAGTAAGGTTTTGATCCTCTAAGATAAAAGGACAGGAATTGTAATAACTATGAAAATGGGCAGCTAAATCACGCAAATAATAAGCTAATTGGTGAGGCTCATATTGCAAAGCGGAAGATTCTATAATACCTTTGTATCGATTGAGTTCTCTTAGGATAGTCTTTTCACTTTCCTCTAAAAGTAATGATAAGTCAGCACCCTTATGATTAAAGTTTATTCCTTTATCTTGTGCTTGTCTGAATACAGAACTAATACGAGCATATGCATATTGGATATAGAAAACTGGATTCTCATTGGTCTTTGACTTTGCTAGATCCAAATCAAAATCCATGTGCTGCTCTGATTTTCTAAGGATATAAAAAAAACGTGCAGCATCATTTCCTACCTCATTCCGTAAATCCTCTAACGTAACAAATGATCCACTTCGGGTCGACATTTGCACTTTTTTACCACCCCTATATAGATTAGCAAATTGAACAAGGATGATTTCTAATTTTTCAGGGTCATGATTAAATGCAGCTATAGAGGCTTTAACCCTAGCAATGTAGCCATGATGATCAGCGCCCCAAACGTTTATTACTTTGTCATAGCCGCGCTCAAATTTTTCAAGGTGGTAAGCAATATCTGAGGCAAAATAAGTATGAATCCCATTATCTCTAACAACAACTCTGTCCTTTTCATCACCATATTCAGTTGTTCTGAACCAGAGCGCACCATCCTTTGTATAGACATGTTTTGATTTTTGTAGCTTATCAATACTACTCTTTGCAAGTCCATTATCAATCAAAGACTGTTCTGAAAACCATTTTTCAAAGACAACTCCAAAATCTGCTAAATCTTCTTTAATGCCATTAAGAATGCTTTCAATACCTACTTCAAATATAGATTTAAAGCCTTCTCCTAAAAGGTCTTTTGACCTAGCAATTAATTCATCGATATGGGATTCTTTATCACCACCATCAATGCCATCTTTACAAATACCATCAAAAACTAAAGTTGATTCTATTTGAAAAGTATCTCCATATCTTTCAGAAATACTACCGACAATCTCTTTGATGTAATTCCCTTGATAACCATTATCAGGAAATCTTACTTTTTCTCCAAATAGCTCCAAATAACGTAAAAAGATACTAACAGTCAGAATATCCATCTGCCTGCCTGCATCGTTAACATAATATTCATTATCAACTTTAAAGCCGACCGTTCTTAATAGGTTGGAAACGGTTGCACCATACGCCGCACCCCTTCCGTGACCTACATGTAATGGCCCTGTTGGGTTTGCCGAGACATACTCTAAAAGAGCACTTTGACCCGCACCTATATTTGAAACACCATAACCTTTACCACTATCAATAATTTCATTAATCACGGAACTGCTTGACTCACTTGATAGAAAAAAATTAATAAATCCTGGACCAGCAATTTCTGTCTTTTCAATAAATTCAGCAACACCTAGCTGCTTAATAATAGTTTGCGCTAGTTCTTTTGGATTCATATTGGCTTGCTTTGCCAACATCAATGCAATATTCGTTGCATAATCTCCATGACTTTTATCTTTGGTATGATCTAATCGAATCTTTGAAGGCATCTCACTAATTACACCTTGGTCAATTAAATCACCAATACATTTAGTAAGTAAATTTTGCAACTGCTCTTTCATTTTGTTAGCAAATGATTATGTTTATTTGTAGATGATATTTTAGTTTAACTCAATAACAAACTTTTACCCAAATTTAGCATTCTAACTAAATCTCAAAATGAGTAGTGGCTGATACTTTAAATCTAGTGTGCTTCTTGCCAATTTGATCCAATCCCCACATCAACAACTAAAGGAATACTAAGTTTCAGAGCATCTGACATCATAATTCTTAAATTTTCTGCATACTCCTGTGATTTATCAGCTTGAATTTCAAAGACGAGTTCGTCATGAACTTGCATAATCATCTTGATACCATTATTTTCTTTATCAATCCAAGACTGAATATCAAGCATAGCTTTTTTTATAATATCTGCCGATGAACCCTGCATAGGGGCATTGATAGCTGTTCTCAATGCATGCTGTTGATGCATTTTATTTTTTGAATTTATCTGAGGCAAATAAAGTCTTCTTCCTAAGATTGTTTCAACAAAGCCCTGTAATTTAGCTTTTTCTTTAGTTTCATCCATAAACTTTAAAACACCAGGATAGTTTTCAAAATAGCCATCAATATATTGTTTAGCTTCAGTCCTAGATACATCAATTTGTTTTGCCAAACCAAACGCGCTCATTCCATAAATTAGTCCAAAGTTTATTGCTTTAGCTTTACGGCGCTGATCTTTAGAGACTTGCGAAAGCTCAGTATTAAATACTTGCGAAGCTGTAGCGCTATGAACGTCTACATTATTAGTAAACGCCTCAATTAAGTTTTTATCCTCTGAGATATGCGCCATAATCCTAAGCTCAATTTGAGAGTAGTCTGCTGCCAATATTACATTTCCTTCATTGGCAATAAAGGCTGACCTAATCTTAGCGCCCTGCTGTGTTCTAATTGGGATATTTTGAAAATTAGGCTTCGAAGAAGACAATCTCCCCGTTGCAGTTACCGCTTGGTGATAAGAAGTATGTAAACGTCCCGTTTTTCGATTGATCTGTTTTGGCAATGCCTCTAGGTAAGTAGAATTTAGTTTTGTCAAAGTTCGGTAAGACATTATCAAATCAACTAAAGGGTGGTCTAACAACTTTAGCGCCTCTTCATTTGTAGATGGCTGACCCTTTGCTGTTTTCTTTTTTGGTTCAAGACCAAAACCTTCTTCACTAAATAAAATTTGTTGAATTTGCTTGGGTGATTCGAGATTAAATTCATCTCCAGCAACTTCAAATGCTTGGTCTTGAATTCTCTTCATTTCAGATTTAATCTCTATTTGTTGACTAAAGAGTGATGATTCATCTACCAGAGCGCCATTGCGTTCTAATTTCAACATAACCTTAATTAAGGGTAGCTCTATACTTTTATATAATGCCATCACTTTTGGGTATTGCTGGAGCCTAGACTCCAATACATTGTTAAGCTCATTAGTAACGATAACATCTTCACAGGCATATGGCATTGCCTCTTCAATACTTACCTGGTTAAAAGATAATTGATTTTTGCCACTCCCAGCTACATCAGCATAATGAATTGTTTGATGCCCTAGGTAATGCTCTGATAAATCATCCATATTATGGCGCGTTGCGACAGAATCTAAACAATAGGATTTCAACATTGTGTCATCAATAATGCCATTTAAGTTAATATCAGTATTAGCCAAGACATGTGCATCGTATTTTAAATTTTGACCAACCTTTCCTATACTTTTGTTCTCAAGTATAGGCTTCAATGAATCCAATACCTTATGACGAGACAACTGATCAGGTGCATCTAAATAATCATGTGCTACAGGAATGTAATAGCTCTCCTTTCCTAGCAAAAAAACAAAGCCTACGATCTCTGCCTCCATATAATCAAGACTATTTGTTTCTAGATCAAATACAAATGATTTGCAATTAGCTAGATTTATTAGTAATGATTCAAATTCATCTTCACTGAGAACAAGGTTTTGTGTGTAGCTCTTAAGAATAGACTCAGTCTTATTGTCTTTAACTTCATTAGATACTTGCTCATCTATCTTTTGAGGGGCTCCTTGTTGCTCATTGTTAACAAGTTGTTTTAACCACATAGAAAAACCATATTCTTTAAAGAGCTTTAATAAGTCTTCTGTTTTCTCCCCAGGCTCTTCTTCAAAAATATTAAAAGGCATCTCGACATCAAACTTGAGCTGAACTAATTGGTAAGAAAGGTCCAATAACTCAAATGACTCTCTTAGCTTTTCACCTACTTTTCCACCAATGCTTTCAGCATTAGCTTTAACACCCTCTACACTGCCATAAAGCTGCAGCCATTTTGAAGCAGTTTTTGGACCAACACTTGGCACCCCAGGAATATTGTCAGAAGTGTCGCCCGTTAATGCTAACAAATCTAATATTTGATTAGGCTTAACGCCCATTTTTTCTTCTACTTCATCTTCACTATAAAGCTTGCCTTTCATATCGAGTTGTTTAATATTGCCACCAACCAACTGGAAGAGGTCCTTGTCACTACTAGCTATAATAGTTTCAACCTCATTTTTATTAGCAAGCTTTGCAAGTGTTGCAATAACGTCGTCTGCCTCAACACCTTTTTCACATAGAAAATGAAACCCCATCGCCCTAATAATTTCGTATAAAGGCTCAATCTGTACTACTAAATCGTCTTCAGCTGACCTTCTATTTGCCTTATATTCTGGAAATATTTCATGACGAAAATTTGAACCCTTTGCGTCAAAAATCATAATAATCTTAGCGTTTTGATATTTTCTTTGTAAGTGTTTTATAGCATTTATGACCCCAAACATAGCTCCAGTAGGAAAGCCACTGTCATTAGTTAAGTTTTGAGATATAGTCGAGTAGTATGAACGAAACAAGAATGCTGATCCGTCTACTAAAATTAGTTGTTGTGCCATGAATGAATTTTACCTCTAATCAAAGTTTTTTTTATTGGAAACTGAATTATGTAAAGAAGTAATCATGCTATATATTATTAAGCCTAAATATGAATTGTTATATAAAATATACCAATGTCCGATGCACTCATTACTGTTAACAATCTTAGCCTTAATCATAATGGAAAAAATATCCTAGATGATGTAAGCTTTAAGCTTCACCCGGGTGAATTTATTACGTTGATTGGACCTAATGGTGCAGGCAAAAGTTCGCTTATTAAAGTCTTGCTTGGGATTATCAAACAAGATAGCGGAGAAATTATTCGTAATGATAATATTCGAATTGGTTATAGCCCTCAGTCGTTTACAGCTAACCCCTATATTCCTATCTCTGTTCTAGACTTTTTAACTCTGAACCAGAAATCAGATCGCAAGTTTACTAATGAAACCTGCAAACTTACCGGTATAGAAGAGCTACTTAAACTTCCATTGAAGAATCTTTCTGGAGGCGAGTTACAAAAAGTACTATTGACTAGGGCTCTTCTTAATAAACCAAATATATTGATTCTAGATGAACCTGCACAAAATCTAGA
>ENA-OWNS01000138-OWNS01000138.1-marine-metagenome-genome-assembly--contig:-NODE-138-length-37981-cov-6.786909_pt1 | contig 37981 bp, 37 predicted proteins | sample MGYA00238137_ERZ651772 | MGnify/ENA primary metagenome ERZ651772 (study PRJEB26903, sample SAMN06264699) | marine metagenome | isolation source: Columbia River Estuary | place: USA:Columbia River Estuary... | reverse complement strand
ACTACTCTGAAATGTTTCAGTTGATAAGTGAAAAGATTGATGTTGTCATTTTGATTGGAGAGTCTGCGACATTGTTTTCTCAGCGGATTAATGGTTGTCCTGTAAGTATTGTTGAATCAATAGAACAAGCAGTCATCTCTTCAAAATCTATTGCCAAGGAAGGTGCAATATTGCTTTCACCTGGCTGTGCAAGTTTTGATATGTTTGTTGATTTTAATGAACGCGGTGAAGTTTTTAAGCGTCACGTTCTTGAAGACAATAAGGATTTTATATAAATAGAGACGAACGATATATTGTAGTTATTACAGCGAATCATTAGACACAGCAAGATTAGTGCAAAGTGCAACAATTTCTTTTTCTATATGAGCTGTATTTTTAGGACGTTTTTTTCCATAACCCAGAAATAACATCATTCCTTCAATTAATGCTGCAATCATCACGGCACGCTGTTTTCTCATATGATTACCCATATCTGGATTAATTGCTTTTATTAAGTTTTCGATACTATCAGTGTGGCCTTGATAGATTTTTTCCATTATATTGTTGGTATTTTTATCAACATGTGCCATTGCCCAGAGTTGGTAGAAAAATCCAGCTGTCTCAATAGTTTTGATGTCTTTAACTAGATAATTCATATAGTTTTTAAAGTTTTTTTCAGGGTCAGTCGAATGCGATGAGATCTCCTCAATTTTTTTCTCATACAAAGAAAGCACATATTCCAGTGTTGCTTTTATTAAGATCTCTTTGGTAGGAAAGTAGTGTTGAAGAGTCTTTAAGTGGATTCCTGTGATGGCTGCTATCTTTCGCAAACTAAGCTTATCATAACCCTGTTCAGAAAGCAGTAGCCTTGTCGCCTCAAGTATCTCCAAGCTGCGTTTTAAAGAACTTTTTCGTTTTAAGTTCCTTGGCGAAATATTTTCCGACGAGTCGTATTGTTGTTTAGCCATAAGTTTAAATTCTTCAAATTACAAAAATGTTATTGTACGTTGCATTAAATATTTTTTTGACTTTTGTTTTAATAAGTAGTATATTACTCTAAAACCGTCAGTTGACGGTCAAATTACTTTAAAAAATAAATTTAGGAGATATAGCATGGCTAGAGAGAAACGGCACGATATTCTTTTTGAACCAATCAAACTTGGTCCGAAAGTTCTTAAAAACCGATTCTGGCAAGTGCCCCACTGTAATGGAGCTGGATCAGATAAGCCAGGAATGCAGGCATCTTTTCGAGGAATGAAAGCTGAAGGAGGCTGGGGAGCAGTTTTTACAGAAGTTTGCTTTATAACACATGATAGTGATATTCATCCATGGGTTGGAAGTAAAATTATTGATGAAGGAGATGTTAAGAATTTATCTCTGATGTGCGATAGCATCCACGAACATGGCGGTCTTGCCGGTGTGGAACTAACCCATGCCACAGCCTTTAGTTTAAACGCTGAAACTCGCGAGCCGGGGCGAGCACCTTCACAAATACCACATGAATTTGAAGCTATGGCAAGTGCCAGGTCAATGACAATTAAAGAGATTAAAGAAATTCAACGTGAACATGTAGATGGAGCTTTAAGAGCAAAGGCAGCAGGCTTTGATTTGCTCACTGTTTATGTTGGTCTCTCAACAATAGCTCAGAATTTCTTGTACCCTTATCACAACAAACGTACTGACGAATATGGTGGTTCCTTTGAAAACAGATGTCGTTTTACTCGAGAATTATTAGAGATGATGAGAGAGGAAATTGATGACTGTGCAATTGGAATACGTTTTCCAATTGATTCGTTGGAAGAGCCTTTTGGTTATGGAGATTTAGGTATAAAAGCTGAAGATGAGGGTGTCGCTTTTATCAAAGCAATGGACGATCTGGTTGATTATTGGGATATAAATATCGGTACCCTAAACTGGGGAGAAGATGCTGGATCTTCCCGATTCTTTGATTCAAACCATCAAGCTCAATATACCAAACATGCAAAAAAAGCTTCTAAAAAACCGGTCATAAATGTTGGTCGCTTTACAGATCCGGATATTATGATTAAAGCAATAAATTCTGGTCAGTGCGATATTATTGGGGCAGCTCGTCCATCAATTGCTGATCCATTTTTACCAAAAAAAATAGAGGAAGGTCGATACAATGATATTCGAGAATGTATTGGTTGCAATATGTGTGTTTCTCGATGGGAAAAAGGTGGACCGCCGATTTGGTGCACTCAAAATCCAACCTCAGGTGAAGAATATCGTAGAGGTTGGCATCCTGAAAACTATGTTCCAACAAAAAACCCTGATCATCCAATCGTTGTTGTTGGGGCAGGTCCTGCAGGACTTGAGTGTGCGATGACTCTCGGACTTCGTGGTTATAATACTGTTCACCTAATTGAAGCTGAAGCTGAAATAGGTGGTCATTTACGTTGGGTTTCTAAACTGCCAAATTTTGGAGCTTGGAAGCGAGTTGTTGATTGGAGGGAAACTCAAATTAAAACAAAAACCAATGTACAAATTATCTTAAATAATCGGCTTAATTATCAAGATGCTCTTGAATGTGGGGCCGAGAGCATTATTTTCGCAACTGGTTCTAGCTGGAACGAAACGGGTATGTCTGCACCACTTCATGATTATATAGCTGGAGCTGACGCTTCAAAACCTGAAATTTGTACTCCAGAGCAGTATTGTGTACATGGGAAAAAACTCGGAAAACGAGTATTAGTAATCGACAATGATCCTTATTATATGGGTTCTGCTATGGCGGAACTTATTGCAGAAAAAGGCCATGAAGTAACATACGTCACCTGGGGAGAAACCGTTGGTGTTTACCTTCGTCTGGTTTTAGAAGAGCAACGAATGTTAATGCGACTTATGGAGCTCGGAGTTACCACGATTAATCAACATGTCGCAGTAGCTGTTGAAGATGGTAATGCTGTCCTTGTAAATATTTATAAAGGTGAGGAGATGACTGTCGAATACGATAGTGTTATGTTAGTTTCACACAGAACTTCAAATTGTGATTTATATGATCAATTACAAGGATCGCCTGATGAAATGGCCAATGCTGGAATTAAGTCTATACATTTAATCGGTGATGCACATACACCAAGCGTAATTGCACAGGCAACTTTTTCTGGAACACGTCTCGCAAGAGAATTTGATTCAGATAATCCTGACCAACATAAGCCTTTCATTCGTGAACGTCGTCTCATAGATGCGACGGAAAAGGATTATCAGCTTGATGCTGAAACGCTATTAATTAAACCATATCATTAAAAGGAATTAACTATGTCAGATGAACTCAAACAAACCCCATTTTCAGCTTCTTTTCCTGATGGAGTTGTCGAATGGATTGATATCTTTGGTTACGCTGTACCATTAACTTGGGGTGATCCAGGCGTTGAATATGCAGCAGTTCGGAATCAAGCTGCAGCAACGGATTACTCAATGCTTCTTAAATGGGACGTAGAAGGTGCGGGAGCAATACAAACCGTAAACAGTATATTTTCGCGCGATATAAGTGGAATGAATCCAGGAACTATCGCCTATGGCGTCGTCGTCAGTGAAACAGGCACAATGGTTGATGATTGCACCGTTTTTGTATACAGTCCAGAACATGTTCGCATTTTTGGAGCAAACCCAATGGTTGGCGATTTCCTGAATAATTATCGTCCGAATAATGTCACAGTTAGTCAGCGTCGTGAAGAGCTTGCACAGCTCTCAGTACAAGGGCCATTAAGTCGAGAAATATTACAAAAACTAACAAGCACTGATATAAGTAATGATGAACTGCGTTGGTATCATTTCCTGACTGATGTTGATATGGCAGGCATGAAAGTTCAAATTAGCCGAATTGGCTACACTGGTGAACTTGGCTATGAAATCATGCTACCTGTCGACAGTGCACAAGCATTCTGGGATGCTCTCTTTGAAGTAGGAGAACCACTTGGCTTGATACCTGCTGGAGCTGCTTGTGTAATGATGTGTCGTATCGAGGCCGGCTTGATTATGGGTGAAGTCGAATATGATCATACAATGACTCCTTACGAATGCCGAATGGCTTGGTCAGTAGATCTCAACAAGGATAACTTTCAGGGTAAGGAAGCGCTAATCGAAGCACAGAAAAACCCTTCATTAGATATCGTTAGTGTTATATTGCCGGGAGAAGGGGAATACGATGGCGTCGAATTAATGGACAATAACAAGAAGGTAGGTCTAGTTACAATGGCAATTCCTTCACCTTACCTAGACGGAAAATTTATTGGATTAGCTCGAATCAATCGAGCAAACGCGATAGTCGGTAACAAACTAGACCTGAGTTTGGAAGGAAATGGCCAGGTAGAAATCGTAGCGACTCCAGTTTATGATCCTGAGAGGATTAGGTCACGTTCTTGATTATTGATAAATATTGTTTTTTATTTAAATTAAATAACTTGATAATTGAAAAGTATTATGTTATATTATTAATTGTTCGTATACGAACGTCTTTTAATTTAACTTAATTAAGTGAGAGGGATAATCGATGGATTATTTGTGAGACGTTTTTTAGAATGAAATTAACTTAAAAAAAGGAGATAAGTAATGAAGAAAATTTTAATTGGAGTGCTATTTGCTCTCTCAACTGTTTTAGTAGGTATGCCAATTGCACAGGCTGACTATCCTGATAAACCTGTGACTTTTATTGTGCCATGGCCCCCCGGTGATCTTGAAGATGTTTTAACTAGGATTATTGCGGAAGACTTTCAAGCTGAATATGGTATTGCTGCAGCGGTTGTCAACAAACCAGGCGGTGGCGGTGGTCCATTTCCAGGTGCTATGGAAGTAGCAGCAGCAGATCCTGATGGTTCCATGATAGGTTCATTTGTAATCGGTGTGCCGGTTGTAGGACCAGACCTTGGAATAGAAGGTTTGACTGAAGATACATTCGAGTCACTAGGAATTTTCCTAACCTATCCATTTGTTTTAGCTGCTGCAGGTGATGCACCATATAGTTCTATGGATGAGTTAGCTGCTTATGCTAAAAGTAACAAAGTATCGCTAGGCCACTTTGGTGACCCACTTACGCCAACCGCGGTAAGTAAGGCTGCAGCTAAGATATTGGGCTTCGAATGGGGTTCAGATGCTGCCTTTGATATGCTGGACTGTAACTCATTGGCTTCAGGTGATGCAGACGTTATTAATACAACGATTCAGCTAATCCTGCCATGCCTAGATGATGTTAACGTTTTAGTTTCTGTAACAAATGAGCGTATTTCTAAAGCACCAAACACACCAGCAATTGGTGAATTGATACCTGATTTGGATATATTTTTATGGAACGGCTTATTTGTCCCAGCAGGTACACCACAGGATGTTAAGGATAAGATTATTGCTGTTGCCAAGAAATCAATGCTAGGTGATAAGGCTCAAGAAGTCGCGACCAACAGTGGTGCCTTAGTCTACTGGATGGATGCTGATGCTTCAGATGCACAAATCCAGAAAGATAAAAATACCATGGCTACTATTGCCGGTCTTTTAGAATAAAGGTAAAACTATAAAGAAAAAGGGAAGGTTCATTTACCTTCCCTTTTTTTATTTAAAATATACTGATCACCATTAATATATAGATATTATGGGTAAAGAAGAATACCAAGCCGGAAGTTTAGCCTTCGCTGTGCTGATGCTACTTATTGTATTGGTTTTACTAGTATCAATTCCCTTTGAAACAAAGTGGTTTGATGGCGTTCCATTAGTTAAACAGCCAAGACTTTGGCCCACTTTTTGTATAGTCGGAATGGCTCTTTTTGGGGCGCCTTATTGTATTCAGATTTGGCGAAACTATAAATTTCAACTAGGCCAGCTTCAGGGTGAATTAAATGAGTTGTCATCTTGGCTAAAACCTTTAGAGTTTGTTTTTTATTTTATATTGTATGTTTTGCTTGTTCCTTGGATAGGCTATTTACTTTCAACCTTATTGTTTTTCTCGCTACTAACTATTAGGGCAGGTTATAGAACTCTATTCATGTTCTGGGTTAGTTTGGCAACAGGTTTTGGAATTGTGGTTCTATTTAAATCCTTATTAAAAGTCAGGATTACAAGTGGTGCAATTTATGACTATCTTCCAGATGGCTGGGCAACATTTTTTATGATTTATTTTTGATTAATTGATGGACTTAATTCTTTCTAGTTTAGATATATTCCTTCGATGGGATGTCTGGGCAGCTATATTAGTTGGCTCAATTGGTGGAGTGATTATTGGTGCGATTCCAGGCGTTGGACCTCCTGTAGCGATTGCTATTTTGCTTCCTGCAACCTACAGTATGGATCCTCTTATTGGTATTACTATGCTGTTGGGCATTTATGGTTCTGCAATGTATGGTGGTGCGATTCCAGCAATTTTGATTAATACTCCTGGCACTGCTGTCAATGCATTGACTACTTATGATGGTTACAGCATGACAAAAAACAATAAAGCAAGGCGAGCAATCAAACTTGCTTATTGGGCTTCATTTACTGGCGGTATTTTCTCAGTCATAGCTCTCATTTTTATGACATCTTTAATAGCCAAGGTGGCTCCATTATTTGGCTCTAGGGATATACTGATGGCAGCCTTGTTGGGATTGGTATTAGTGGTTATTTCACATCGAAATAAAACCCTAATAGCTGGAATGTTAGTTTTCTTTGGGATGTTTATAAGTACTATTGGAATGGAAAGTGTCAAGTATTCAATGCGATTTACTTTTGATCAAAAGTGGCTCTTATCAGGCTTTGATTTAATAACCGTATTGCTTGGTTTATTTGCAGTTTCTCAAGCTTTTGTACTAATTCTTGGCAGTGATAAGCGAGTTTCAATGCCTAGTTTGAAAAAAGGTAAAAACCGTGAAGGTATATTCGATTTAATTAAATATAAAACTGTTGCACTAATTTCTGCAGGAATGGGAGTGATAATGGGAATTATTCCTGGTGTAGGTGAGTTCTTAGCACAATTTTTTTCTTACAATATAGCCAGAGGTATTTCTGATAAACCTGAGAGATTTGGTAAAGGAGCTCCAGAAGGCATTATTGCAGCTGAAGCTGCGAACAATGCCGTTCCAGCTGCAGCCATGATTCCACTCTTAGCACTTGGTATTCCTGGCGAAGCTTTAACAGCAATGATGCTGTCAGTTTTTTATGTTCACAACATCATTCCAGGCCCAGATTTGTTTGTAGAGAATCTTGATTTTGTTTATGGGCTATATGCAAGTTTAATTGTAATTAATATTATTGTGATTGTTTTCTTGCTTGTAGCTACAAAACATCTACTCAAAATAATTCAAATACCACAGCGTTTTTTAGGCGTCACAATTTTGGGTCTCTCTTTTGTTGGTGTTTATACGCTACGAAATTCTATAATTGATTGCATAATGTGTGTAGTTTTTGGTGTATTTGGTTATGCTTTAAAACGACTTAATCTACCTATTGTACCAATCGTCCTTGGAATGATATTAGGCACTATTATGGAACAAAGGTTTCGTGCCAGTCAGGCAAAAATCGATACCTTATTTGACTATATAAATAGACCCATTTCAGGAACAATTTTTGTGATAATTGTGATTTCACTATTAATTCATTTTTGGGTAATATGGAGCCAATACAGAAAGGAAAACTAACTAAGCTACATTAATAGAATGACTAAAAATATCTTATTTATTATGTGTGATCAGCTAAGGCATGACTATCTTGGTTGTACCGGCCATCCAAGTATAAAAACACCAAATATTGATATACTTGCTAGTCGAGGTATGTTGTTTGAGAACAGTTATTGCAATGCTTCACTCTGCGGTCCTAGTAGGGCAAGTTTTTATACTGGTCGTTATATGACTAGCCATGGGGTGATGGCTAATGATGACCCAATAAAAGTGGACGAAGTTACCTTGGGTGATTACATGCGTGAGTTGGGTTGCGAAGCACATGTTGTAGGTAAAAGCGAGGGCCGTCCCAATGTGGAAGGCTTGTCGCGCTTAAACGTACCACTAGATTCTGAAATAGCTCTAAATCGTCATGACAATGGTTTTACTCCTTTTGAGCATTATGGAGGTTTATATCCAGAGCCTATAGTCCGTGATGGAGTTGGCTATAACGATTATTTATTGTCTCAAGGCTATGAGATGCATAATCCTTGGGAAAACGCAGCCAATACAGCCACTAAAAAGTCTGGTTTGAAGTGTAGCGGCTGGGAGATGAGAAATGCTCATTTACCTTCAGATATCGAAGCAAAACATTCAGAAACAGCTTTTCTAACTAATCGTGCAATGGACTATATTTCTACTAGAAATAAGGATACGCCATGGTGTTTGCATTTAAGCTATTTTAATCCTCATTGGCCTTTACTTGCTCCGTCGCCGTACCACAAAATGTACAATCAAAGTGATGTTATAGGGGTTGTTAAGGATGAAATCGAGATGAAAAATCCTCACCCCGTCTTTTCTGCTTTTCAGCAGCTTGAATATTCTCAAAATTATACTGATGAGAAAAAACGTAGACACGTGATTCCAACCTATATGGGCTTAATCAGTGAAATTGACCATCATATTGGAAGACTCATATCATTTTTGGATACTAACAATTTAAGTGAAAATACTGTCATTATTTTTACTAGTGATCATGGTGACTATCTTGGCGATCATTGGCTTGGTGAGAAGGATTTATTTCACGAGCCCTCTATTAGAATTCCATTGATTATTGTTGAACCAAAAATGCCAATAAATCTACGTGGAACTTCTGAAAAAAGAATGGTTGAATCCGTTGACATAGTTCCTACAATTGTTGAAACAATGGGTGGTTCTTACGCTAACAATAGAATGGAGGGTCGATCACTTGTCCCTTTACTTTTTGGCGATAGCCCGGCTTGGCGTGATACAGTTTTTGCAGAAATAGATTATAGTGATCGTGGTGCCAGACAAGTGCTAGATAAACACCCATATGAGTGTCGAGGCTATATGATAAAAAATACTTATTGGAAATACATTTATTGGGAAGGGTACCGAGCACAGTTATATGACTTGTTGAATGACCCTAACGAATTCAATGATTTGGCAGAAAATCATGACCAATCTGAGCGTTTAGAAGACTTTGAGAAGCAATTGTTTTCTTGGTTAAGAAATAGAAAACAAAGAACAGTGGTTGAGTTAGACGAACTATATAAGCGCTCTCCAGAGGCAGACGAGAGGGCTGGCATAATTATTGGTAGGTGGTAAATGAGCGATCATCCAATTAAAATTGCAATACTCGATTCTGTGCCTAAATTTCATTGGCATGATGACAATGGCATAACGGATGGTCAGAAATTTGTTAGGTTACTAGAGCCAAAAAATCTCAATGCAAAATTTGATATTTATTATGTTTCTGAGTATGAGTTTCCTGAGGAGATTGAAAGTTATGATGGATACTTGTTGACGGGAAGTCCAGTTAGTGTTCATGATAATTTCGATTGGATAAAAATGCTTTCTGAGTTTATAGGTAAAGCAAATAAAAAAAATAAACCAATCGTTGGAGTATGTTTTGGTCATCAGTTGATTGCAAAGTATTTTGGTGGAATTATTGATCATAATGAAAAAGGATGGATGATAGGTAGCTTCTCTTTAGAAATCGAAAAAAATTTCCCTTGGATGAAAAAGAAGGTAAATACTACTGATCTTTATCATTTCAACAAAGAAAGGGTAATAAAATTACCTGAGGGAGCGATAAGTTTTGCCAGTTCTGAAGACTACCCATACTATGCCTATACTATTGGTAACAATATTGTTTGTCTGCAGGGTCATCCAGAACAACCAAAACGCGCAATGTATAACTTTCTTGAGGTTACAAAAACAGTATTAAACGAAAAGGATCTTGAAAAAGCTAATTCTTGTATTGAAATTGGTAAATCTGATTCAAGTATTTGGGCACAATGGATAATGGATTTTTTTTGTTTTCACTTTACTAAAAAGAATTAATAATATAAATACTATTTTGATAGATTAGTTATTTAAATTTCTTGACTTACAATTATTATTATAGTATATTTATCTAAAACGTTCGTATACGAACAATTTTAATTATTTAATTAATTATTTAAAAATAATTGAATTTTATATTTGACTGGAGAATATATTTTGGGTGAAATAGTGGGAATTGGATTGGTGTCTCATGCACCGACAATCATGATGACCAAAGAGCAAAGATATGCTCTAAATGAAGGTAAAGAAATATCATTAGTACCTGGTTTACAGGAAATAAAGCTCAAAGTATTCGAACCGCTCAAGCCAGATGTTGTTATTGTTATTGATACACATTGGTTTACGATTGTTGAATTTATTGTATCAAGTCATAAAAGACGTCAAGGTTTTTACACATCTGACGAGCTACCTAGGACAATGAACAGTATCCCCTTTGATATAACTGGTGACCCTGAGCTAGCAGATAGTATTGCAAAACGTGTAACTGAGAATGGTGTTCGTTGCTCTACGAATAATAATAAACATTTGCCAATTCATTATCCAACTGTAAATATGCTTGAGTATCTTCAGGGTAATGAACAATGGCTTTCTATGAGTATTTGTGCTACAGCTAACAAAGAACAATTTATGAGTGTTGGTAAAGGCTTGAGAGAAGCCATAGAGCAATCCGATAAGCGTGTCGTTATTTTAGGAAGCGGCGGATTAAGTCATAAATTTTGGCCACTTGATGAACTAGAGCAACATGAAGCATCTGATCCTATTCATGTTGTAACAACAGAGGCAAGGAAAGCTGATGAAAAGCGAATTGATTGGTTAAAAAAAGGTGACCATCAATCTGTATTTGAAGGAATGGATGAATATAATCAATTCGCTCCAGAAGGTAAATTTGGACATTACTTAATAATGGCTGAAGCGATAGGAGGAATAGATTGTAAAGCTAAAGGTCGTCAATTTGGTGATTACGAAAATGCAACAGGGACTGGTCAAGTTCACCTCTGGTTTGATCGGCCAGTTGACGGCTGGACTTAACAGTAAAATTAAATAATCATCAATGGAGATGATTAACTAAACTTTTTAGATTACCTTCAAATTTATTGATGTTTTCTATCGAAATACGCTGATTAGATGAAAGTAGTTTTCTTCCACAAATATGATTTAAACCATGATTCATAGTGTCCACGGCAACTAGTTGATCGTTAACAAAATGAAGAACTGTTAATGTTCCTTTTTTTTGATTTTCTAGGACATGATGTTTTGCATTTAAATTCCCAATACCAACCATTTGTAGCTTTAGATCGCCCTGATCTGACCAAAACCAGGGTATAGGAGAGTACTTTAATAATTGCTTGTTAAGTCTAATTGCAATAACATTTTTTGCTACGGTTTTAGCTTGATCATTGGCATTTTGAATTGACTCTAATCGCAGACGACCAGTTTCAGAGTTAAATGGAAAGTTTGAAATATCACCTATCGCAAAGATATTTTCATTATTAGTTTGGAGGTATTTGTTAACTACTACACCATTATCAACGTCTAAATTTGCTTGGGTAGCAAGTCGAACATTAGGGGTAACACCAATACCAGCAATAGTGAGGTCCGTTGAAATAATTTTCAAATTGGTTTTAACCTCTTTATTGTCAATTGATAAAGCTTTACAATTTGTCAAAATATTAATGCCTTGAGATTTGTGATATTTTGCAACTTTTTGCGCAAAAATAGGTGCAACCGAACGACCTAGAATTGAAGGTCCAGCTTCTAATAGAGTTACCTCCTTCCCAAGTTTACGTGAACCTGAGGCAATTTCGCAACCTATAAAACCACCACCGATTACTGTAATTCTTTTTGCTGTAGATATACTTTTAGAAAGGGAATAAGCATCTTCCATTGAATAAAGAGTCTTTGCTAATTCGCCCCCATTCATCTTTAGTTTGCATCTTTCTACGCCTGTTGCAATTATTAATTGTTCATAATGGATTAGTTCTTTGGATGCTAAATTGATGCAATTATTCTCAGGATCAATATCTTCAATAGGTGAGTTGCGAGTTAATTTAATATTATTTTTGATGTAGTAGTCTTCACTTAAAAGAAGATCACAGCTAGGTTTTTCAGAATAAACTGTCTTTTTAGAAAGAGGAGGTCTATGATATGGTAAATTTTTCTCTTCAGAAATAAGGGTAATATTAATATCTTTATCTAATTTTCTTAAGGCAGTTGCAGCAGCTACTCCCGCATGTCCAGCACCAATAATAACTACAGACATACTAAAAATTATTGATTGAAACAATACGTGCAGTAATTGATTCTATTCCTTCACTTATCACAATTTGGCATCCTAAGCGGCTGTTAGGGGCAAGCTCATCAAATTCTATTTCTAGTATTTCCACCTCCATCTCTGACCTGTCTTCAATTTGGGCTCCATTAATCGATTCAATCTGAACATGACAGGTTGCGCACATACACGAGCCACCGCAAGCACCTTCAATACCCTCGACTCCGTTATCAACTGCCAATTGCATTAAATTTTGTCCTATATTTGCCTCAATACAGACTTCAGAATTGTCCTCTAATATATATTTAACTAATGCCATTTTGCTTTTCCATTTAGAAATTAATGAGTACTACTCAGATAAAGAATCGTCAAGTATTTGAAAGGTTTTTAAGTCGCTATGAAAATCGATTCCGTAGTCACCACCTTCGCGCCCAATTCCACTTATGCCGAAACCACCGAATGGAGCTGTAAGGTCACGAATAAGAAAACAGTTAACCCAGACAGTGCCAGCACGAATTGCCCGTCCTACTCGCTGAGCGATAGCATTATTTTTCGTGTAAACCATTCCTGAAAGGCCATATTTCGTACTATTTGCTAGTTCAATAGCTTCTGATTCAGTATTAAAAGTTTGTAGTGTTAGTACTGGACCAAAGATTTCTTTTTGAACCACTTCAGATTGGTTAGAAAAAGGTTCGATTAAAGTTGGTTCGTACCATAATTCTCCATCCTTAAAAATTTTTCCACCACAAAGAATTTTATCTCCATTAATTCTTGCTCGATCAACAAAATCAGCAACATTTTTTAGGTGATCAGGATGAATCATCGGAGTGATTTCGGTTTCGTCATCAAGACTTGATCCTAGTTTTTGTTTGGCGGTTAATTCTAAGAAACGACTCAAAAACTTCTCTTTTATGGATGAATGAATTAACAATCTTGTACCAGCAAGGCAAATCTGACCAGAGTCATCAAACTGACCAGCAGCTTTTCCAACTGCCGTATCAAAATCTGCATCAGGAAAGATGATCAATGGGCTTTTTCCACCTAACTCACCAGTGAATGGAATGATATTTTCAGCAGCTGATTTGCCAATATGGCGTGCTGCTTCAGGAGAGCCAGTAAATGAGATACGATTTACGTTTGGGTCTGACACTAGTGCCGCTCCAACCTCTTCACCAATACCCTGGACAATATTAAAAACTCCAGCTGGAAAACCTGCCTCATCTATCAAATCACCCAACAATGATGCTGACAATGGAGACCATTCTGCTGGCTTTAAAATTACACTATTTCCTGCAGCGAGGGCAGGTGCACATTTCCATGTAGACAACATAAATGGAGCATTCCATGGAGTAATAATGACGCTAATTCCACTAGGCATACGCTGAATTTCATTCTCAGTAGTGTTTGAATGCCATTTCCTTGGTTTATATTCTTTAGCTATATCTGCATACGAACGAAAATTTCTAGCACCTCTTGGAATAACTCGGTTTCTTAGACTTTCATGACGCATACCCATATCTAAAGATTCAATAAGAGAAATATCATCAACATTACTTTCGATCAGATCAGCCAGTTTGTGCATAATCGATGCACGTTCATCTACACTCATTACTGACCATACATTAAATCCCTCTCTGGCAGCAGCAACTGCAAGTTTCGCTATTTCTTTATCACCCCTTGATACTTCAGCGAGAACTTCACTAGGATTATTTGGATTAATGACGGTAAATTTTTTTTTGGATGGAACTCGCTTTCCAAAAATATAGTGATCCGTAGAAACATTGACGCCTTTGATAGAAGTTCTATTTGACATTACATAATCCTAGATATATTTAAGGTATTGGTCAAACTCCCAATCAGTTGTATGAGAGACGAAATCTTGCCATTCCTGTTCCTTGATAGCAGTATGATTATCAACTAACTCTTGACCAACTGCTTGACAAAGAACTTTGTCAGCGTTTAAAGCTTCTAAAGCAAGACTCAAGTTATCTGGTACATGTCTATCGGTACTTTGAGATTCAAGGCAATCTAGAGTTTCTGCATCTGGTAAATCATAGTTATTTTCTATACCTAGCTTAGCAGCTTGAAGAGCAGTTGCAACTGCAGTATATGGATTTGCAGCACAGTCTGGCATTCTAAACTCAATTCTAGAAAGAGGTCCCCGATCATCAGGTACTCTAACTGTTACCCCTCGGTGATCGTAACCCCAGTTTGCCCAATACCCTGAAAGACTTGCTGGCAACAATCTTCGATAAGAATTAACTGTTGGTGCCACTAAGGCCGACATACCTTCATGGTGATAGATCAGTCCAGAAATTGATTTTTTGGCAATCTTTGATAACCCGTCATTCGTAGACTTGTCGTAAATTTCATTCTTGCCTTTTTTGTTATTAAAACTAAAATTAATATGCATTCCACTTCCACCATTTTTTGATAAAGGTTTAGGCATAAAGCTTAATAAGTAGCCATTCTGTTCAAAAATCTCTTTTGCCATTGTTTTAAATAGAAATATCTGATCAACAGCTTCCAGTGCCTTGTCATACTTTAGGGTTAATTCAAATTGTGGTGAATCAAACTCTGAATTGTATGATTCTAACTCAATACCACAAGCTTCAGCCTGTTCCCAGACTTCATCAATTAAGCCAGCAGGGTCTATCTTTGCTCCAGTACCATATACATAAGCACCTGGTGTGTCGTATGGTACCCATTTATCATCACTATTTTTTTCAAAGACATAAGCTTCTAATTCAATTCCAATATATGGTGTTAAGCCAATTTCTTCAAACTGAGCTATTGTCTTTTTTAATACATTACGTCCACAATGTGCCAGAGGCTCTCCTTTAAAATAGATATCTGGGATGACCACACCAGTGTCAGCCTCCCAAGAAGGGTGAATATTCTCTTCTTTGTATTTAGCAACCACATCAGGTAAGCCATCAAGTAATCCACTACCTGGGACTGGTAATAATTGTTTATCATAGGTAAGGCCGTAAAGGCTAATACAAAATTTTGCCTCACCACCAGCTGCAGTTTTTATAGGTTGATATTTTCCTCTCGCTAAACCTAAATGATCTGAGAATAACACTCGAACTCTTTTATAAGTTTTCATTTTTTCTCCTAAATTAATTTTTTAATATTATATTATGCTGATGTTAACTTAACAGGCAAGTTTTTTATCCCTCGAATAAAATTAGAGCGTAAGTATTTTTCGGGGGCGATTTGTTCAATTTTCGAAACCCTTTTAAGTAACTCCTGCATAGCCACACGAACTTCTAATCGTGCAAGCCACATACCCAAGCATACATGAGGGCCACCCTGACCAAAAGCGATATGATTATTATTTTCTCTCTCTAAAATAAGATTAAATGGATTGGAAAACTTGCGCTCATCATAATTTCCTGAAGTAAACCAAATAGTAACTTTGTCTCCCTCTCTGATTTGCTTCCCATGAAGTTTATAGTCTTCTGTTGCTGTACGTCTAAAGTGTATAGTTGGTGAAGCCCATCTGATAAATTCTTCAGTAGCGCTGGCCCAAACTGGGGCATCGTCAGGTGCAGATTTTAGGCAGTTAAAAATATACGGATTATTAGCTATAGCATGTATTGAAGATGCCATCGAATATCTGGTTGTATCATTTCCAGCAGCAATCATTAGCGCAAAAAAGTTTTTAAATTCAAGGTCTGATAGTTTGTCGCCCTGCTTATTTGGTTGCAATAACATTGACATTACATCACCCATATTATGATCTTCACGAAGCCTCTTTTGTTTTTCTCCATATTCGTAAATTTCCTTGCCTGCTGGAGAGCGAAAAGGTAAGAATCTATACTCATCTGTATCTACCTTATCAACAACATGGTCCGTAAAATCTGGGTCACTATTTGCAATCATTGAGTCACCTCTTGAAACTAGCCACTCTGCATCCTCATCTGGAGTTCCGATAACACGACCTAGCATTCTCATTGGTAATTTTTTTGCAATCTCTTTAGTGGCATCGATTTCGCTTAAATCAACTGCTTCATCAAGGATATCGTTACAAATATCACGAATCAATGGTTCATAAGTTGAAATGAGTTTGTGTGAAAACCCACGATGGAACATCATACGTTGACGGGTATGTACTGGCGGATCAGTTTCTTGGAATGTTTTTCGAGCTTCGAACTCCTCTTTAGATTGCTCTTCTAGGCGAATCCCTTGAGCTGAGCTGAAGATTTTTGGTAAACCATTTACTTCCTTAATGTCATTATAGCGGGTGACTGCCCAAAACCCTTTGCCACCATTACTTTCATTTATCCAGGCACAAGGATTTTTGTCACGCATATGTTTGAATGCCATATGAGGAAATCCCTTTTCATAGGTATCATGATCAGTAATATCTGCATCGATATCATCATTGAAAGTTGGGCAGACTGTTTTAACCATTATCTAATCCTCACTGTATTTATTTTTTAGAGCAGATTTATAGTGCTTTGAGCCTTGACCACCTGCAGCTCTTTGACCGCGAAATTCCCAATCACCACCCATAGCAGTAGAAACCACTTCCTCTGAGCTTGATGGTTGGGCACCAACATCATCACGGATTGGTATAGTGCCATGAATAATTGTATTTGATAAGAGTCCTAACCCTTCAACTTCAACTTCAACTATATCGCCTGGTTTAACAGGGCGACTATTAGCTGGTGTACCTGAAAGCAAAAGGTCTCCAGGCTCTAGAGTAATACTGCGTGCAATATCAGCAACAAGATAATTCATATCCCATTCCATTTCGTTAGTATTGGCATCTTGCATTACTTTTCCATTTACAGTTGTACGTATACCTTTGTTATGAAAATCCCATCCAGTAATAAGCCCTGGTCCGACAGGGCAAAGTGTATCTGAGCCTTTAACTCTTAGCATTGATCCTGCATCGGTATCCCTAAAATCATGCAGTCCATAATCATTAGCTATTGTGTAACCAGCAATATACTCTCCAGCTTCTGCAGGACTAATATTACGACAATTTCGACCGATAACAATTGCAATCTCACCTTCATAATTAAGCCATTTGCAACGTTCAGGTCTTATAACTTCACCTTTATGGCTATTTAATGCAGTTATAGGTTTATGAAAATAAGTGGGAGCTGATGGTAGCTTTGTTATATATTCCTTAACACGGCTTTCATAGTTTAAATGAACGCATATAATCTTTGATGGTTGAGTAGGTGGGAGATGTTGAGCTTCTTCGATGCCAATACTTCTTCCATCCTTTGTAATAAGCTCATCTCCTTCTACTGTTACCTGAACTGAAGATCCATTTAATAGTATTTTTCGATATTCTTTGGTTGCCATGATTTATTCCTTTATATCGTTTGGGTACGAATGATTATATTATATACTACCATTTTAAAATATTAAATATTATTTAATATAATTTCATTCGTTCCCGAATGGTATCATATATTTATTATATTTAAATTCTTAGTCATATGTCTTTAAAAGGTTTTATGTTTCCAAGAACTCACACTGGTGATTCGTCATTACTCCCTGATGTTCCTTGGCACTACTCTGGGGACTTGTTAACCTTAGAGTACAGAACTAACCCTAATCGAGTTGCTGAACTATTGCCAGATGGATTTGAACTGGCTGATGAAGACCCTGGAGCTGTTGCTATAGTATGGGCAGACTGGCAAAGCTGTAGTGATAACTTTAACGAATTATTAGATCCTGTACGTGCTCAATATAAAGAGGTATTTATTGTTGTTCGCTGTAAATATCAAGAAAAAACCTACTCACGTTGTATATATATTTGGGTAGATAAAGACTATGCAGCTATTCGTGGTCAATTTCAAGGTTATCCAAAAAAACTTGGCTCTATACATTTAACAAGACCAACCACTGTAGGAAAAGCTGGACCTCGGCTTCAACCTGGCGGTATCTTTGGTGCCACACTTGCAGCTTATGATCATCGTCTAATTCAAGCTCAGTTCACCATTGAGGAGGAGTCAGATCATGCAGGATTTGTAAATGCCTTGCCTATGGTTCATAATCGCTGGATGCCTGCGATTGAATGTAACGGAAAAGATAGTCTGAATGAAGTTGTTACAATGTCAGGTTTTGATGCTGAGATTGGCCTAACCTTTAAAGGTTCTTTTGAAATTGATTTTCTCTCTTCACCTGTTGAAGAATTTCAGTTACTTGTACCTGAAGAGTTAATTAAAGGCTACTATCGCCAAGTTGGTGTTTCTTGGAAAGGTGGCACAACACTATCTAGATCTAATTTAGCTTAATCTTATTCATGACTGTAAATTAGAAATTTATAATGGATAATTTTAAAAACAAAACCCACCCACAACCCTCTGATGCAGAAGAGAGAGCTAAACAACATCTAATTTCTGTTGGTTTATATAGTCGATCAGTTTCAATCATCTCAAATACTTTTAGACTTACATCTATCATCAAAAACTACTCAGAAAATCAAGTACTCAAGGAATTTAATCTATCATTTTCTGGTTTTACGGTTATGTGGGTTATTTGGGTATGGAGAGATATAGAAACTGCTAAATTAGCAAAAAATGCTGATATTGCAAAAAGTACATTGACTGGTATTTTAAAAACACTAGAAAAGCATGGCTATTGCAAGAGAATGCCTCACTCTTCTGATGCTAGACGTGTTATTGTTCATATCTCTAAAGCAGGTGAAGATCTGATGGAAAAAATATTTCCTAAATTTCATAAGATTGAAGATATGGCAGTATCCGACTTAACAAGTGATGAATTTGAAACTACCATAGATAGTTTGAGAACTATGTTACACACTATGGAGAAATTTTCTAAAAAGAACAATAGTAAATAAGTTCAATTAGTTGTATTAAATAACTTTTTATTTTCTCTTTCTAATATTGCAAAAAAATTATTGAAGGAAATTAATCGCCTTATCAATATTTGTCTCTTTAAGGATAAGTGCGTTTGATTCATTTCTTAGCCACGTGCATTGTCGTTTGCAGAGCTGTCTTGTAGCAATAATAGCTTTTTCTATCATTTCTTGTTTGCTATAAAGACCATCGAAATAGTTCCATGCTTGTCTATAGCCGACGCATCTCATAGAAGCTAAATCTAGATTAAGATTTTTGTTCTTTCTTAGTGCTTCTACTTCATCAAGAAATCCATCTTTTATCATTTCAATAAATCGCTGCTCAATTCTTTGGTGTAGTTCAGATCTATCTGGCATTAAGATAATTTTTTTGACTTCATGATTAAGTTTATTTCCATTTTTGTTTCCCTGAAGTTCGGTTAGAGTAACTCCTGAGAGATGAAAAACCTCTAATGCCCTTGTGACTCTTTGAGAGTCATTAGGGTGGATACGAGTAGCAGATTTTGGGTCAATTTTTAATAATTGTGAGTGTAGCTTTTCACTACCTTGATTTTTTAAACGATCATTAAAATATTTTCTAGAGTCTTTTGTGGACTCAGGTAACTTTGAGAGTCCATGCTCAAGGGCATTGAAATAAAAGGAAGTTCCACCAACTAGAATTGGTAATTTACCAGCATTTAATGCTGATTCAATGTGTTGTTTTGCAAGAGAAACAAACTGATTGACTGAAAAACTCTCATCTGGCTCGCAAATATCAATTAACGCATGTGGGTAATTCTCAAGAGTAACTTTACTAGGTTTTGCAGTCCCAATATCCATACCGCGATAAATTAAAGCAGAATCTACACTGATTAAACTTGCGTCAAGTTGATTGTACATTTCGAGAGCTAACTCAGTCTTCCCTGAGGCAGTTGGACCCATCAAAAATACTACTGAATTAGTTGATGAAATTGTCATAAGAATACTAAGCTTATTTCACTAAGACCTACATTATAATGTCAGCTTTATATTTTTATCTCCAAAACGATGTTTACAGTTTTGAATCAGGTTAGCGGAAAGTCTTTTGAAAGTAGTGGTGAAGAGTCTGTTTTAAATGGCGCTCTTTCTAAAGGGTTAAACTTTCCATATGGCTGTCAAAATGGATTTTGTGGACAATGTAAAGCCGTTATTTTGAATGGTGAAGTTGAGTATGAAGGGGAACTACCTTCAGCAATAAGTAAAGATGAAGCTGATGCAAATATGGCGCTACTATGCCAATGCAGGGCAAAAACTGATTTATACATTGCCGTTGATGAACTAGACTCTCTTGCAAATATAGAGCTTAGAAGTATGCCCTGTCGAGTAGAGGAGATTAATCATTTAAATCATGATGTCATTCAAATTATTTTAAAAATTCCTGGAGCTCAGTCATTACAGTATCTTGCAGGACAGTATATCGATTTAGAGCATTCAGATTTTGAACCGAGGGCATTTTCCATTGCTAATGCTCCTGTTAACTCTAATTTACTTGAACTTCATGTGAGGTTGGTTGAGGATGGAAAATTTACTAGCTTTATTTTTAATTCATTAACCGAAAAAACGATATTAAGGATTGAAGGTCCAAAGGGTGGGTTCTTTTTAAGAGAAGATAGTAAATGTCCAATTATATTTATTGCTGGAGGGACTGGTTTTGGACCTATAAAAGCAATAATTGAGCGCCTGATTATAATTAACTCAAAAAGAACCGTTTATCTATACTGGGGTGTAAGAAGTGAAGAGGATTTATATTTAAGTCTTCCATTTGAGTGGAGTGAAAAACATAGCAATATCAAGTTTGTTCCAGTATTATCAGAAGCGGGAGAGTCTTGGAAAGGTGAGAGTGGCTATGTTCATGAGTCTGTTGTTAAGAATTTTGATGATTTAACTGATTTTGAGGTTTATGCTTGTGGTCCACCAGTCATGGTCAAAGCTGCGGCAAAGAGTTGTCTTGAGAATGGGCTAGGTAAGGAAGATTTCTTTTCTGATGCTTTTGAATATGCATTTGCGAGTGAAAATAATGACTAACATGGAAAATCATCTAAAAAACCAACTAGATCTCGCTCTAAGTCCTTCTTATTGTGAGGTATTGAATGAGTCTAGTCAGCACTCTGGACCGGCTACAGAATCCCACTTTAAGATCGTTGTGGTAAGTTCAAATTTTGATGAAATGAAGCTCATAGATCGACACCGATTTATCAACAAACTTTTTGTTGAGGAGCTCAAGCATATTCATGCATTGGCGATGCATACTTATACGCCTGAAGAATGGCAGAAACGCCAAACTGCTCCGACTTCACCTGAATGTTCAAGTAAGTCTTAGTAGTGAAGTCTGCTCTTTTATTGTTGGTTTTACTTCTGTCTGGTTGTCAGAGTTTTGTTGATAATAATCAAAAGTTAACTAGCTTTTCGCCTAAATTCAATGATAGCTATCAAAATTCAAATGAATCTGATTTATGGCGTTTAATTGCAAGTCGACAAGAAATTCGAAGTGATGTTAATCCAAGAATACAAGAACATATTGACTGGATTGAACAGCATCCTGAATATTTATCCATAATTTCAAAAAGGGCTGAGCCATATCTTTATGTTGTGGTCTCTGAGGTTCAAAAACAAGGATTGCCGATCGAAATTGCCTTGTTGCCAATTGTAGAGTCTGATTACTACCCATTTTCCTACTCACATGGAACTGCGGTTGGTTTATGGCAATTTATTCCCTCTACAGGAAAGATGTACGGCTTAGAGGAGAATTGGTGGCATGAGGACAGAAGAGACATATTGGTCTCAACTAGGGCAGCTGTTAAGTATTTGAAGGATCTCAATGAAATGTTTAACGGAGATTGGCTTATGGCGATAGCTGCCTACAATTCTGGTCCAGGTAGAGTCCAAAAGGCAATTAATGCAAATATTGAGCTTGGCTTAAAGGCGGACTTTTGGAGTATAAATTTACCTAAAGAGACTGAAAAATATGTACCTAAGTTACTGGCTTTAGGAAAAGTTATAAAAGATCCAGAGCGCTATAATCAAAAGCTATTTGTGATTGAAAATAAGCCTTTTTTGAAAGCAATAGAGCTGAATTCACAGTTTGATTTGGCTTTGATTTCTCAGTGGACAGGGTTAACGATTGATCAAATTTATACTTTTAATCCTGGGTTAAAGCGTTGGGCTACACCAGTGTCGCTTCCATATACTATTTTACTTCCAGAGGATGTCGTTAATCGCTTCGAAGAAAATTTATCAAAAGCTGGGCAAAGGCCAAAAATTAGTTGGGCACGTCATAAAGTTAAACAGGGCGATAGTCTAAGTCTTATTGCCCAAAAATACAAGACAACTATAGGACAAATTAAAAGTGTTAATGAGCTAAGTACCGATATCATAAGGATTGGAGATTACTTGATTGTTCCTTTGGCACAGCAAGCAGATAGTTATTATTCTCTATCAGAGAATCAAAGAGAAAAAAGTCGACTAAATATTCAAAAGAATGCTGAAAAAATTATTTATAAGGTTATCTCGGGAGATAGTCTATGGAAAATTGCAGGAAAATATAATACCTCAGTTAATGACCTTGTAAGGTGGAACCAGATTATTCCAACTGCTCCTTTGTCGATTGGTAAAGAATTGGTTATTTTGATTGAGAACAAAAATAAGACTGAGTTAGCTAAAATAGCAAATACTGGAATTGATATAAGTAGAAAAATTGTCTACACGGTGAAGGTTGGTGATAATCTTTCTAAGATTGCCAAAAAGTATCAAGTTAAAGTTAACGATATTCGATCTTGGAATGAACTAAACGAAGAGCATATTCTGCAGCCTGGTGACAAATTAACCATTACAATTAATGTAGTCAACTCAAACTTATCATGAAAACTATACCAATACGAAAGACTATTCTTGCAACCTTAGCGTTCACTTTTTCTAATTGGCAAAAGTTGTTAGAAGTAAGCATTTTTCCATTTCTTATGGCACTTCCATTGATAACTATATTGCCAGAGTTAATGATTGTTCTTCAAGCTCAATTATTTGGTATCGGAGAGGTTGGAACATATCCTGAATACTATCAGCTCTATTTGTTAATGTTTGATTATGGGTATATGGCGCTTGTAATAAATATATATCGAATGGTAATATCGGGAAATAATTCTATTGCCAGGTTAGGAACGGTTTTGCCGAGTCTTCGCTTTGGTCGCTTTTTCCTTTTATTTATCCTTTTATCTATTGCTACTCAATTCCCAATTTTTATTTCGCCATTTCTATTGCCGATTATTTATTTTCTTCTCATTCCAATATCACTTAATTTGGTATCAATAGCGAATGATGTGCCCTATAAAAAAATTAAGTTACAGTTAAGTGTTCAGCTAAGAGTTTTTTTGCTCAAGTTAGGTGTACCTACCTTGTTAATAGTATTAGTTACTCTAATTGGAGCAAACGAGTTTACTTTTTGGGGTTCTATGGTCATAATAATCTATTGGATGGCAATTAGTTTCGCCTTGTGTTACAGCGTTATAATGGCGAATAGCTCAAAGCAAAACCCTTAGGGTAACGCATATCAAAAATTCCCCTTGTTCTGACTTTTTTATACTTTTTTAGATTTTCATAGACCTTAACGAATAGTTCTAGGCGTTCATTTTGTTTTTGGTAGCCTAAAATAATCTTTATATTACTATCTAGCGTCAATTGATCAATATTTGATCTTTCAAAATGAGTAATTTCCACAGGATCTAAGATTGATTTATAGTTAGTAAAATCAGTATAAAATTGTTCAATTTCGTCTTCTGACGTTACTCCAATAGGAGCATCTGAACTAATTAAAAATCTGGGCTGAAATAAAACTCCATGGGAAGAAATAAAGCCTTTTGTACCCCATCGCATAGCTATATCATGATTTTCAACCGTAACTTTAATCTTATTCCAAAATACTCTTTCAACGGTGGCTTTTGAAACCCATGGGTGGTCCTCAACCTTTTCTTTGATTTTAGAAAGCTCTATAAAATATTTGTTAATTAGGGCGGGCTTTACTAGATCATCATACTGATGGGTTATAGTTTCTAAAAAATATTTATTAATAATGTCTGGAACTTCAAGATCATCATATTCTTTTGTTAAATTTTCAAAGTCACTTTTAATCTCCCAAGCAATACTTGGTTCAAATAATTTTGAGTTATTAATAAGATATATTAAGCCAGCAATTGATAATACGAGTAGTAAATATATAAGCTTTTTAAGTGACTGGAACAGAACTTCTCTTAAAGGCTTTTTAGGCTTCTTAATTTGATTAAGTTTTTCTTTAGCCATAAAGTATTTTTAATACTAATTGATCAAAATCAAAGCCCGAGGCTTTAGCTGCGATGGGAACGAGTGAATGTGATGTCATTCCAGGGACTGTATTTATTTCTAGGAGGTATGGTTTCTTATCTTTATCAACAATAAAATCAACCCTTCCCCAGCCTGAAGCTCCAGTTAAATCAAAAGCCTTCATTGCGATTGATTGAATACTTCTCTCTTGCTCTTTTGTGAGGTCAGAAGGGCACAAATATTCAGTTTTATTACTGAAATATTTTGAGTGGTAATCATAAATATCGTGATCTGAAATTATCTTTATGCTTGGTAGTGATTGGTTACCTAAAATTGCCACAGTGTATTCATCACCTTCAACCCATTGCTCGATTAATGCTTCGCTGTTATATTGCCATGCAATCTCAAGTGCATTAGCCAGTTCTTTTGTATTTTCTACTTTACTTATACCAATACTTGAGCCCTCCATTGTTGGTTTTACAGCCCAAGGAAGAGGAAAGTTGATTGAATCTATAGGGTTGCCTTTAATTGCAAGGATCGAGGGCGATAAAGGTAAGTCATGTTTATTCCAAAGTTCTTTAGTTGTAGCTTTGTTGATACAAAGACTAGAAGCTGCAACACCAGAACCTGTAAATGGAATATTTTTTCTTTCTAGCTTCGACTGAATAAACCCATCCTCTCCCCCTTTGCCATGAAGGACAATGAATGCTTTCTCAAACTCCCTTTTCCATAAGTCCTCAAGATTGTCATCAGTTAGATCAAATGAGAAGCAATCGACATTACTATTAAGGAGGGATTTATATACCGCATTACCGCTCAGTAATGATATTTCTCTTTCGGCTGAATAGCCACCCATTAAAACAGCAATCATATGATTATTATTTCAGTCTCAAGTTCAACATTATGAAGAGTTTTTACTGTATTTTGAATGTGAATAATTAAATTTTCAATATCTAAAGCTGTTGCATTATTCTGATTAATAATATAGTTTGCATGCTTTTCTGAAACGCAAGCTCCTCCTATACAAAAACCTTTAAGTCCACTTGACTCAATTAATTTAGCTGCATAATTATCTTTAGGGTTTTTAAATACACTTCCACAACTTGGGAGGCCAATAGGTTGAGAGGAATTTCTTTTATCAAGCAGCTCACGAACATTGTCATTTGGTTTATTTAAATTGAAATCAAAGCGAGCACTGATAAAAAATTCATCACTGAATCTATGTTTAACTGAACGGTAATTAATCTCATAGTCATTTGGAAATCTCTCTTGCAATTCTCCAGACAAGCTTATGGTTTGAACAGAAACAACGTATTGCCATACCTCAGAGCCAAATGCACCAGCATTCATAGCTAGCGCGCCACCAACACTACCCGGAATAGCGCTTAGGAATTCAGCACCATATTTCAGGTTAGCTTGAGCAAATCTTGATAACTTGGCAAGTGAAGTGCCTGCTCCAGATTCGATATATTTATTTGTGATGTTGAGTTCTTTTAGGTTTTTGGTGTGAATTGTAACTCCATTAAAGCCTCTATCACGAACCAACAGGTTGCTCCCCAATCCAACCAGTAATATCGGCTTTACATTACTCTTCAGAAATAGAGAAAGTTCATTGATATCTTTAGGTAAAAAGAATTCACTTGTCATGCCTCCTGATCTTAATGAACAGTGTTTTGACATGGGTTCATTGAACTTTATCATTATAAATTATTGGCAAAAATGGGTTTTTAATTGATGTGGTATTTTATTGACATCTCCAGCTCCAAGCGTGAGAATTACATCATTTTTATTGACAACATTCGGAAGTATTTCAACTATTTCAGAAATATCTTTAACAACGATAGGGTCAATTGAACTTCTTCTTCTGATTGAGTCAGCCAATGTTGATGAGCTAATTGTATTAATTGATGGCTCGTTAGCTGCATAAATATTTAGTAAGATTAGTACGTCAACTTTGGATAAGCAGCTAACAAAATCATTAAATAAATCTCTAGTTCTTGAGTATCTGTGAGGCTGAAAAATAACCACCAACCTTTTTTCTGGATAAGTATCTCTTAGTGTACTAAGAACTGCTGAGATCTCATTTGGGTGGTGACCATAGTCATCAAATAGTGGCAGATTATGAGTATTTATTGATAAATCTTGGTGATAGTCCAACCTTCTAGAGACGCCACTAAAATGAGATAAAGCTTTTTGAATAATGTCAGTGTCAATTTCGAGTTCAATTGCAACACTTATTGCTGCCAGAGCATTTAAGATGTTATGTTTGCCTATTAAGTTAAGAATAACAGGAAAATTCTTTTGATACTTCGAACAACTGACATCGAAGGACATTCTCATCTCATTTTGCTTGACATTGTGTGCCTTGACGTCGGCATTGCCACTGAAACCATAACTTAAAACAGGTCGGTGAATTTTATTAAGAATACCTTTGACGCCATCATCATCAATACAAACAACGCAAACGCCATAGAATGGCAAATTGGATGTAAAGTTTATAAAGGCATCGGTCAGTTTTTTGTAACTATGATTGTACGTGCTCATGTGATCTTCATCAATGTTTGTTATAACACTTAGCATTGGTTGTAGATGAAGGAAAGAAGCATCACTCTCATCTGCCTCAGCAATCAAATAGTCACTCTTACCAAGTTTAGCGTTCATGCCTGTTGCATTTATAATGCCACCAATAACGTAGGTTGGGTCTAGTTTTGCTTCAGTCATTATGTGAACAATTAGGCTGGTTGTTGTTGTTTTTCCATGAGTACCAGAGATAGCTATGCCAAAGCGAAAGCGCATCAATTCTGCCAACATTTCTGCTCTCGGAACAATTAATAATTTTTGTTGTCTGGCTTCCTGTAGCTCAGGGTTATTTTTGTTTATTGCAGAAGAAACTACTACTGCTTGCTTACCGATAACATTCTCTGATTGATGTTTATAACTGATACTACAGCCTAGTTTTTCAAGCTTTTCTGTTGCCGTATTTGACTGAATGTCTGACCCAGATATTTCATAACCTAAGTTAGTAAGCACTTCTGCAATACCACTCATTCCAGAGCCACCAATACCTATAAAGTGAATTTTTTTGATTTTTGAACGAGTAGGATTATCAATTAGAGTCATGATTTACTAACCGTTACGAGGCTTATTACTTGAATACCTTCACCCCTTCCAAATGCAGTTAGTCCTTCTCCTGTGGTTGCAGTTATGCCAACATCAGCGGTACTTATGTTGCAGAGTTTGGAAATATTATTTCTCATTAATTCAATTTGAGGTGATATTTTTGGTTTTAGGCATTCAATGGAAATTGCGATGTGATTTATTTTCCATGCATTTAGATCATCGAGTGCAAGTTTTAGATAATTTTGACTGTCTATTTGACCTTGTTTGGCGAGCTTATCAGCCACTGAACCTAATATATTTCTACCAGTGATACTTGAAATGGCATTAGTAATAGAATGAAAAACCACATCTGCATCACTATTACCTTTGAGCCCTAAAGGGTAATCAAATTTAATGCCAGCTAAAATTAAAGGCTTGCCTTTGACATCTTCAAATGCGTGTGAATCTTGTCCTAAACCGGTTTTAATTGTCATAATTTATTTTAAGTAATAATTGGCTAGCTCAAGATCATCTTCTTGAGTAATTTTAATGTTGCTTTTAGACCCTGTAACAATTTTTATTAAATGCCCTAAGTCTTCAACTGCTTCAGACTCATCTGTAATGTGATTATTTATTTCTATCGCATTATTAATCGCTTCTTTTAAAATTCCAAAACGAAACATTTGTGGAGTTTGTGCATGATAAAGTTTCTTTCGATCAATTGTTGATACTTCACCTTTATCCTTTATTTTTTTAATCGTATCTATAGCTCTCGTAGCGAGAATACCACCAATAGAATGATTGAAGATCTCACCTATTAAGTTCTGAACATCAGTCTTTTTGATGCATGGACGAACAGCATCATGAACTAGAACCCAGTCATTTGAACTTGCAAATTCACTTAAAGTATTGAGTGCACTTAGAACAGAGTGGTAGCGTTCCTTGCCACCTAATGCAAATCCAAGTATTTTTGGATGTTTGTAATAGGATGAATCTTTAAATCGTTCATCGCCTTCAGCAAGTGCAATAACGCATCCAGAAATCTGATCAATTCCTAAAAGAGTTTTAAGGCATTGATCAACTATGGTTAAGCCATTTTCCAGTTTAAGGTACTGTTTAGGGATCTCGGAATTCATGCGACTCCCAGAGCCACTGGCTGGAATAATTAAGTAACAATTATCATTATGCATGAAGGCTATGACTTCCTTTTAGAGGTGTGAATTTAATGACCTTTATTATAAAGTAGACTCGCTAGATTCTGCTGCATTATCAGTATTGATAATTGTGTTAACTTTATAAAACACTTCACCTTCTTTGATTAGTCCATATTTATATCTCGCCTTAGATTCTATTAAGCTCAAATCTTCTTGTATATAGCCACTGATTTGATTTTCTAGAAGGGCATTATCATTTAGCAAATTAAGATTAGTAATTTCTATTTCATCAATATCTTTTTGCTTTTTTGTAATAACATTTGGGAAATCATTATCCAAAATATTTTGCTTAATTAGGGCTATTAATATAACAATAAGTACAAGTGTAATTTTGTTTTTAACAATAAATCCAAATAGGCCTGTGAGTGAATTATTTTGCATAAATTTATATATTTGACTTTTTAAATGATAATCATGCTATTTATAAATAGAAGCAAGATACGTTTTTGAATAATAGTCATGTATTGGCAGTCTATATTGATTGAAAAGCTGAAATATAAAGCCAATTCCAGCTAATGAAATTGTCGCTAATACTAATCTAATGAGTGATTGTTTATAAGTAATATTATTTCCATCTTTTTGCATAATTTCAAATTTCCAAGCTCTCATTCCAAGAGTTTGTTTTCCTTTTACCCAGGATATTGAAAAATAAGCATAAATTGTAGGGAGAGTTAATAGATAAAAGAATAGGTTATTAGTTATTGGTTCCTTGTTATTGATTAGAATTACTATTCCTGCAATAAAGAATACAAAAGAAAACACAAGGAATAAATCATAGGTTATTGAACCTAATCGACGGAAAAATGAGACGTTAGATTTCATATTTCAATTTTATTTTCATTGCTTTGCTAGTGGCATTTAATTATCCTCTTTCTTGGTTACTTTTGAGGTGACTTTTCCATCATGGAACTGTGAAACAATAAGATCTCCAGGATTAATTTTTTCAAATGAAACTAAAACTTTACCTTGTTCATTATGTGTAATACTGTAGCCTCTTGAAAGAGTATTTAGAGGTGACAGCAGGTTAAGTAAGTCAACTTTGTTGCTTAGTTGTCTTGCTTGTTCTTTAATAAAGTTTTCTGAATTATTGTGAACTCGAACGTTTAGTTGCTGCAGCTTAGTTTGATTCAGATCAATTAAAGTATTAATCTCTCTAAATAATCGTATTTCATATTCATCAAGTTTTTGAGCGTTCCGTTGTAATTGTTGACTAGGGTCAATAATTCTTAACTGAAGTAGATTGAGAGAGAGCTTTCGATTTTCTATAGATCGACTGATAAAATCTTGCAATTGCTTTCTAAGTTTAGACGCCTGATAGATAATCGATTGTCTATCAGGGGTTGCACTTACGGCTGCAGCAGATGGTGTAGGTGCTCTTACATCAGCTACAAAATCTGCAATAGTTGTATCGGTTTCATGGCCTATAGAGCTTATGATAGGGGTTTTGCAATTAAAAATAACTCTTGCAAGTTCCTCCTCATTAAATGCCCATAGATCTTCGATTGAGCCACCACCTCTAGCTAATATGATAACGTCACATCGATTGCTTGTATCAGCTGCTTGGAGTGCCTTTATGATTCTTTTATGGGCATTTTCTCCTTGAACTATCGTGTCATAAAGAAGGATATCAGCAAAAGGGTATCTTGAATTTAAAACTTTAATGATGTCTTTTATTACAGATCCATTTGAGGAAGAGATGACACCAATTGTTTTTGGAGTTTCAGGGAGTGCTTTTTTATTTTCTAAAGCAAATAAACCTTCAGTTTTTAATTTATTTTTTAGTTGGTCAAATGCAAGCTGAAGATTTCCAACACCTGCAGGCTCCATTTGTTGCACTATTAGTTGAAAGTCACCCCTTTGTTCATAGAGTGTTGGAGCACCTCTGATCACTACTGACATGCCATTTTCAGGGGAAAACTGTATTTTGCGCTGACTAAGACGAAAAAAAGCACATCTAATTTGCCCGTTTGCATCCTTTAGAGAAAAATACCAGTGCCCAGAAGAGGGTCTAGATAAATTTGATATTTCACCTTGAACCCAGCAATGAGGTATGTTTTGTTCAATTGAATTTCTACATAATTTTACAAAATCTGAAACAGAGTAAATTTCATCAAGATCAAACATCAGCTTTGAGATGAACAAACACCGCCCCTGTACCGCCCATATCTTGAGGGCAAGAACAAAAAGCTAAAACCTGAGGATGCTGCTTAAGATAGTGAACTACTTGAGATTTAATGATAGATAGACCATTATTTGAGTGGTAGCCTTTGCCATGGATTATATGTATAAATCTCTCGTTAGAGTGGAAATGAATAAACCTTGAAAGTGACTGGCAAGCTTCTTCGATCTTATGACCATGTAGGTCTATAGATGGGGTAGAGCCAATATTTCCTTGCTTCATTTTTTTAATTATTTTTGGTGACAATCCAACTTTGAAATGAATTACAGGCTCTGAGCCTGAAATATTTGGCTCGTACAAATATTTATAGTCTTCAAAAGGTTTATTCAGTTTATTTTTGAAAGGCTGGCTTTTATTATTGCTATCCTTGTCAATAGTTTTTTGTTGTTCAACGGCATTTCTAAATAAAGATTTATCGCTTTCATCAATCATAATGGTAATAAATTTTATGTATAAAAAAACCCTCAAAGGAGGGTTTTAATTATAACTATGATTTTTGCTATTTAGATATTAACCTGCTAAAAACCAAATTAACAATCTAATTTTATAGAGCTTTAATTTGGGAGATAAGGCGAGACTTTTTTCTGGCAGCTTGATTTTTATGAATTAAGCCTTTACTGACAGCCTGATCAACATTCTTTTGCATCACTGTGAAGCCACTAATAGCCTCTTCTTTATTTCCAGTAGAAATTGCAGAAACAACCTTCTTTACAAAGGTGCGAACTTTAGCTCGAATTTGTGAATTATGTTGGTTACGTTTTACTGCTTGTCTTGCGCGTTTCTTTGATGCTGCTGAGTTGGCCATATTGTTTTATTTAATGGTTAAATTACAAAAACATGAATTATAGAGTCTCGTCTGTATTTATGCAAGTATTAGTTTGCGCCAACTTAATTTGCTAGTGATTTAACGTATTGAAGTGTTTTTTTCTTATTGAGCAGTAAGTGCCAGGTTTTTCCGCCTTGAGATTTCCATAAAGACACAGCTCTTATGCCAGCTAAAAGTAGAGCCCTTATATGGTTTGCAGTGTGACGGTTTGTGAGGTAGATTTGTTCGCCCCTGACCATAATAGTGGGATTGAGGCTACCTAGGGTATTTTTGTAAAGTTCAGCAAGCCTAGCAATTGAATTGCTGTGATGAATGTCAAAAAATTCCTGTTTATTGATAAGACTAATTTCATTGGAAATCTGATTTAACAAATCTGGTTTTTTCATTAATTTTTTTTCAAGATTAATTAATGCTGTCGCATACAACATCACATTATGCATATCTATTGACTTTTTCTCGAATAAAAACTTTAAAGAATCAAAACCTATTTTTAAATCTTCTGGAGAGGTGAAAATTTCATCAACCGAGTCGCTTTCACTAACAATGCTATTTAAGCTTGCTCTATTAGTGTGGCTATCGCATTTTCCGGTTGAGGCGAGTTGGTGTACTAATGCTGTAGATTGAAATATGCTTGCCAATGCTAGGGTTTGTTTTGCTGTTTTATTCATTAGCCTTAGATTTAATTACGCTTCCACCAAGGCAAACATCGTCATCATAAAAAACGACTGACTGACCAGGTGTTATAGCTCTTTGAGTGTCTTTAAAATCAACTTTTATACAATCACCATCTAGCATAATTACCTTGCATTCTTGAGATGCTTGACGATAACGTATTTTAGCATCACATGTAAGTGGAAAATTAGGGGCTTTATCTATCCAGTGAACACTGTCTGCTACAAGTGAATTGTGATAAAGCAAAGGGTTGTCACCCTGAACGGCGACTATTTTATTTGATTCGATTAGTTTATCTGCAACAAACCATGGCTCAGGAGAATCACTAAATCCACCACCAATCTCAAGTCCTTTGCGTTGACCAATTGTGTAGAAAGGAAGGCCATCATGATGTTTAATAAAACGCCCATCTTCATCAACAATATCGCCTTTCTCTTTAGGCAGAAAATTAGTCAAGAATTCTGCAAATGGTCTTTCACCAATAAAGCAAATTCCCGTTGAATCTTTCTTTTCAGAATTTATAAAGTTATTATTTTTTGCAATTTCACGAACATGTTTTTTGTCTATTTCACCAAGCGGAAATAAGCTTTGAGAGAGTTGTTCTTGATTTAGTAAGTGAAGGAAGTAGCTCTGATCTTTATTGCCATCAATTCCAGTTTTTAGGAGATACTTTTTATTATTTTCAGCAATTCTTGCGTAGTGACCAGTTGCAATTTTTTTGGCACCAAGGTCTTTTGCATAATCTAAGAATGCTTTAAATTTTATTTTCTGGTTGCACAATACATCAGGATTGGGAGTTCTTCCTTTTTTATGCTCAGACAAAAAATTCTCAAAGACGTCTTCCCAATATTCGTGTGAGAAGTTTACTGTGTGAAGTTTTATGCCTAGTTGATCGGCAACCTGCTGTGCATCTGATAAGTCTTCAGATGCACTACAATATTTGTCATCGTCATCCTCATCCCAGTTTTTCATAAACAAAGCCTCTACTTGAAATCCTTGTTCTAGAAGAAGAAAGGCTGCAACAGATGAATCAACACCCCCAGAGAGGCCAACAATGATTTTATTAGCAGTGGTGCTCATTATGATTGATCGTAGGCGCTGACAATTTTTTTAACCAATTGATGCCTAACAACGTCATGAGCATCAAAATTACAAAAAGCAATATTGTCGATATTATGAAGAATTTTAATTGCATCTATAAGGCCTGATTGGTTTGGAACAGGTAGGTCTATTTGAGTGATATCTCCTGTAATTACCATCTTCGAGCCAAATCCCATTCGAGTTAAAAACATTTTCATTTGAGGTATGGTGGTGTTTTGAGCTTCATCAAGAATAATATAAGCCTCATTTAGGGTTCGACCTCTCATAAAAGCTAATGGGGCAACCTCGATGACTTGCTTCTCTATTAGTCTATTTACTCTTTCAAAGCCTATAAATTCATAGAGTGCATCATAAATTGGGCGCAGATAAGGGTCAACTTTTTCACTTAGATCGCCCGGCAAAAAACCTAATTTCTCTCCAGCTTCAACGGCAGGTCTAACTAGTACTATTCTTTTAATGTTGGAGCTTTCAAGAGCCTCAACGGCCCTCGCGACTGCTAAATATGTTTTTCCTGTTCCTGCAGGGCCTATCGCAAATACTGCATCATTTTCTATAATGGCATTGACATACTTTTGTTGGTTAGTGCTTCGAATATTGATATGTTTCCGACTTGTTTTTATGGTGACTGATTTAGTAGTACCATTAGGATTATTTAGTGACTGAATGCAAAGATCAACATCACCAAAATCAATAGCCTTACTTTCTGATAATGTAAGAAGATCTTGTAAAACTGAAACCGCCAAAGGTGTATTTTCACCTTTAATTTTAAAATCAGACCCCTTGTTTGAGACATTAATATTAAGGTTTGAAGCAATATAGTCGAGGTTCTTATCAAAAACTCCACAAATATTTGCAAGTTGTTCGGAGCTTTGAATATCAAGTGTAAATTTCATGATTAATATTTTACTGAATTACATTGAAAACAAATGATAAGTTGTGCGATTTACAATATTATTTGATTTATCATTTAACTTATGAAGAAACTTAGAATTTTCTTAAATATTTTATTTGTCGTATGCATATTGTCCCCATTCATCTCATTTGCAGATGATAGCGAGTGTGTATTTCTTCTGTACCATCGCTTTTCAGATGAGGAGCCTAAATCGACTAGCACTTCTCCAGAGGTTTTTAGGAGTCACTTAGAGTATTTGATAGAGAACGAGTACAAGGTGCTTCCTTTGAGTGATGTCGTGCAAAGACTAAAAGCACAAGAAAAATTGCCTAAAAAATGTGTAAGTTTAACGGCCGATGATGGTTTTTTGTCTTTCTATACCGAGGCATATCCTTTGCTAGTTAAATATCAATTACCAATGTCAGTGTTTGTATCAACGGAGTCTATCGACAAGAGTTATGAGTTGATGATGTCTTGGCAGCAGCTTCGTGAAATGTCAGGTCTTGTGGATGTATATAACCACAGCATAAAGCACCTTCACTTAGTTGATCAAGATGCTTTGACTTTGCAAAACGAAATCACCTTGGCTCAAGAAAGAATAACAAAAGAATTGGGTATAGAAGATAAATTTTTTGCCTACCCCTATGGAGAGTTTGATGATAATACCTATTCACTTCTGAGTTCTCTTGGATACATTGGGTTTGGTCAGCAATCAGGTGTTGTAAGTAATGAGAGTGATTTTTTGAACTTGCCAAGATTCTCAATGTCAGGTCCATATGCAACAATGGATAGCTTTACTTTAAAGATAAATACTTTGCATATGCCAGTTGATTCAGAAGAGCCGAAAGCTATGGTTATTTCTGGTGACTTTATGCCCTTATTAACTTTATCCTTTTCACGTTCTTTAACGACTTATGAGAAAGCTAATTTTTCATGTTATGTTTCTGGTCAAGATCAGCCAGAGCTTAAATGGTTGTCACCACAAATGCTAACTGTTAAGTCAAAAAAGCCTCTGACAGTAGGAAGAAGTAGATATAACTGTACAATGCCTTCAGAAGAGAGAGGGCGGTACTACTGGTATTCTAAGCTTTGGTTAAGACTCTAGGTCTATACTAGCTCGGCTTTGAGAGAGTTACCAACGCCGTCTGTAATTTTTACAGAAACAAGTTTACCAATCAAATCACTATTACCAATGAAGTGGGCTGTACGCATATTTTCTGTTCTACCTGAAAGAGTGGGGCCTTTTTTTGAAGGACCCTCTACAAGAACTTTTTGAATACTTCCAATCATAGACTTGGAGATTTCTTCAGTATTTTTATTAAGTTTATCTTGAATAAGAGAAAGTCGATGTTTTTTTACCGATGATTTGACATCATCAGGCAGGCTTGATGCAATTGTTCCTGGACGCTTTGAGTAAATAAAACTGAAGGATTTGTCAAACCCTACCTCATCAATAAGTTTCATTGTGTTATTAAAATCTTCTTCTGTTTCTCCAGGAAAACCAATAATGAAATCTGAAGAAAGAGAAATATCAGGTCTAATTTTCTTTAAATTACGAATCTTCGATTTGTATTCTACAGCGGTATGACCTCGCTTCATTAGACCTAGGATTTTGTCTGATCCACTCTGAACAGGTAGATGAAGATGTGAGACTAGTTCTGGCACCTCTGCATATGCCTGAATCAGTCGTTCACTGAACTCTACCGGATGAGATGTTGTGTATCGAATCCTTTCAATGCCAGATACTTGAGCAACAATTGCAATCAACAGTGCTAAATCAGCAACCTCACCATCATCCATAAGGCCCCTGAAAGCATTAACATTTTGACCTAGTAGGTTAATTTCTTTAACGCCTTGTGCAGCTAAGGATTCAACTTCACGAATCACATCATTAAAAGGTCGAGATATTTCTTCACCTCTGGTATATGGGACAACGCAAAAAGTACAATATTTGCTGCAGCCTTCCATTATTGACACGAATGCTGATGATCCTTCACTGTGAGGCTCAGGCAAATAATCAAATTTTTCAATTTCTGGGAAAGAAATGTCAATACTTATCTTACTATTATCAAGTACTTCATTGAGCATATTTGGGAGCCTATGAAGTGTTTGAGGGCCAAAAATCATATCGACATATGGTGCTCTTTTAAGTATTAGGTCGCCTTCTTGAGAGGCAACACAGCCTCCTACACCAATCACTAAGTTTGGATTATTGGTTTTTAATTTTTTCCAGCGCCCTAGTTGATGAAATAATTTTTCCTCGGCCTTTTCGCGAATTGAACAGGTATTAATTAACAGAACATCTGCCTGCTTAATGTCATCAGTTACTTCGAGTCCATGAGAATGCTTAAGTACATCGCTCATTTTGTTCGAATCGTACTCGTTCATTTGACACCCAAAGGTGCGTATATGCAATTTAGAGATACTCATTACTCGGGTTTTTGAATATGCAGAGTTTGAGTTGGATAGGCAATTTCAGCACCATGATCAGCAATAATGTCTGCTACATCAAGCAATAGTTTGCCTTTAATTTTTTTAAATTCTGCTCCCTCAGTGACCGTACTGAAAGCCCAAATCACAAAATCAAGTGAAGAGGCATTGAACAAGTCAAAATACACACGACAAGCTTCATCGTGAGCAATGTGTTCATGGTTAGCCAACAATTTTTCAACCTCTTTAATAATACTTTGCATTTGTGCAATATCGTCATAACGGATACCGATAACTACGTTAATTTCACGGTTAGTCATTCTAGAAGGTGTCTCAATGGGAATGGTTGCAAAAATACCGTTGGGGACATAAATAGGGTTTTTATTAAAAGTACGAAGACGAGTCATTCTCCAGCCGATTTTTTCGACTACACCTTCTATACTTTTATCTGTAGTTCGAATCCAGTCTCCAGTTGAGAATGGCTTATCCATTTGGATCATTAAGCCACCAAAAACATTGGCAAGCATATCCTTGGCAGCAAAACCGACAACAATACCACCCACACCACCTAAAGTTAAGATAGAGGAAACAGCGTAGCCATAGAATTGAGCAACACCAAGAATAATTGCAAAAACAAAAAGAATCTTGATTAGGCGAGTAAATAATCTAACTGAATCTTTATCTACATTACCTTCTTTCTCTAACATATAACTTTCGGTACTAGATATTAGCCTTAGGATTCCCCAAGTCAAAATAAAGATCGGTGTAATACTTATGTAGCCAACAATTTGACCCAGAGACTGAATTTCAGATGTTAGCTCTAGCAATGAAAAGTATAGCCATCCATACCAAATAAACAATTTAAGTGGCGCTGAAATTGCATTAATTAGATAATCATCTATCTGTGTTTTAGTGCTGCCAGAGTGTTTTGTTATTTGTTTTAGAACAGAACCCAGAGCTATATGTGCAATAATAGCAAGAACCAATAGTACAGCTACCATCTGGATTGGACTTATATTTTGGATAAAATCATTCATTAAAGATATTTTAAAGGATTAATAGGCTCTTCGTATTTTTTCATTTCGAAATAAAAAGGTTTATTACCGGTTATAGCGATAACTTGACCTTTTTCTATTACATCACCTTCACTAACTAGCAAGTCCTGATTTTGATTATAGATGCTATAAAAGCCAAAAGCATGCTTGATAATAATCATTTT
>ENA-OWNS01000121-OWNS01000121.1-marine-metagenome-genome-assembly--contig:-NODE-121-length-40585-cov-6.545176_pt1 | contig 40585 bp, 30 predicted proteins | sample MGYA00238137_ERZ651772 | MGnify/ENA primary metagenome ERZ651772 (study PRJEB26903, sample SAMN06264699) | marine metagenome | isolation source: Columbia River Estuary | place: USA:Columbia River Estuary... | reverse complement strand
CCGTTAGATTTTATAGCTGTTACTGATCATGGTGAGTTCTTGGGCGAACGTCGGTTATGCCGCTCATCGGAATCACCGGTTTATGAAAGCGCTTTCTGCAAAGAGTACAGATCCGATGAACGTCTGGGAATGATTATGTTATCAAATTCCGTTGTTTCAGAGGCACCTATAAGAATTCCAGAAATTTGCGGTCAAGATGGGAGTTTGTGTTTGGATTACGCGCGATCTCCTTGGCAGGACATCCAAGCAACTTCCAACAAGGCAAATACACCCTGTGAATTTACCAGTTTTATTGCTTATGAATATACAGGTACCCCGGGAGTCTCTAACTATCACCGTAATGTTATTTTTAGAAACGAGTCAGTGTCTAATTTACCAGTAAGCTACATAGATGCGCCTATTGACAGTAAATTGTGGGCTACATTGGATGCTAGATGCGATAGCGAACAAGGGTGTGACTATTTAACAATTCCCCATAATACCAATTTATCCAATGGTAGGATGGCGCCATATATGAAGCTTGATGACACCCTCGAGGCTAAGCGTAATTACGCGATTAGTCGTCTTAAACGTGAACCGATCATGGAGATTTTTCAACACAAAGGCGGCTCAGAATGTATTAACGGCTTGAGCTCTGTTTTTGGAGCGCCTGATGAATTGTGTGAGGTTGAAGCGGTTAGGCACATCGGTAAAAGTAGATCCATTATCGTTCGAGATTACGATGCGCCAGGCATTGTTATGCAGAATGTTTCAATTGTGACTGAAGAATGTCAGGAAGGTGAGGTCGGAGAGAACGGTATGCTAGGTGCTGGTTGCGTGCACCCAACCGATTTTCAGCGCTCGGCATTATTGGTGGGTTTAAAACAAGAGCAAGCCATTGGGTTAAATCCAGTTAAATTGGGTATTATTGCCGCGACAGATACACATTCATCTAATGCGGGCGGTGTGAAAGAATCAGCTTGGGTTGGTGCCGTTACCGGAGAGGGATCGGCAAAGGAAAGATTACAGCCAGGATTATTAACGAGCGGAATTGATGGAAACCCCGGCGGTTTGGCGGGAGTTTGGGCGACCGAAAATACCCGAGATTCAATTTTTGATGCCATGTTGCGAAAAGAGGTATTCGGAACATCAGGCCCAAGAATTCGACCCCGGTTGTTTGCTGGGTGGACCCTGGATGAAAACCTTTGCCAGAGCAATGACATGATTAGTAGAGCTTATGCTAATGGCGTGCCAATGGGGGCTGACTTAATGCCATCTGATGCTCATGGCAAACCAAAGTTTTTGGCCTATGCAGTTAAAGATCCTGACGGTCAAAAGCTTCAAGCGTTGCATTTAGTAAAAGGTTGGGTTGATAGCCAAGGAAAGATGAACACCCAAGTCATTCCCGTGAGTGAGGATACTTCTGGTGCGGACAGCCTGTGCCACGTCTATACGGATAAAAACTTTAATCCATCTCAATCTGCTTACTATTATCTCCGAGCTGTCGAACCGAAGACCCCTCGATGGCATACGTATGACTGCGCCTCGCTCTCTGAGTCAGATCGGCCAACAGTTTGTTCTGATGGTAGCTACCCAGAAACCATCCAAGAGATGGCCTGGACCTCACCGATTTGGTACAAAGGAAATTAGAAGCTTTAGGGATTGACTGGAACAAAAGTATGTCAGCTAATGGATTAAAAATCGGTCGCTATTCGTTTGGTAAACTCGAACTTATTAAACTTTTGGTGTATTCCGCTCTAACTATCAATTTTTTCTTGTACATTGGCAATGACATAGAAATTGCGAGGCATACGCTCTACGAGGGGAGTACCTTCTTAGAGCGTACTAGAGCCTTTGCGACGACCATAGATCTATCGGCTTGGTTTATTCTATTATTTTTATTGGAGTTAGAAACTTATTGGTTGTCTGAAGATTCGTTGTCTCGCGTAGCTTGGATGGTCATTCGAGGTATTAGAGGTCTATGCATTTTGTTCCTCGCTCACACTCTCTATGCTTACGGTGTATATCTCACAGAGATCTACTCTGCCGCTTCGGTTGAAGGGGTCAGTAGTCTTTGTCAACTAGTTGGTGCTGACAAGTCGTATGCATTCAATCTGGCTTACAGCGAAATTACCGCCGAGAACTGCGTAAGTTTATCTTCTGCTAACCAATTTTATTTTATTGATCCCCCAACTTTTTTCATTGTGCAAGACGCTACTGGACTGATGATCGAGAAAGAGCTCGCGTGGGTGGATATGGTAGAGGCGATAGTTTGGATTGTTATATTACTCATTATTGAGATTATGATACGGATACAAGATAAAAATATAAGCACTGGCGCGGGATTGGTTGTTTTGTCTAAACTCAAAACCCTTCTATTTATAGTGCTCTGGATGGCCGCTTTATACTGGTTATACAGAGGCCATTTTATGTTTGCATGGGATGAGTTTCTTTGGATCGCTGGTTTTTATGTAATAGGGCTAAATCTATCAGAATGGCGAGAGGAAATTAATGAAAATAACTCTAGGGAACCAACCCATAGCGTATAGGCGCGGTAGTTGAGGGAATGACCCAAGATTAGGCTTTACCTTGTATCAAATATTTAGTGAGCTGAACTTGCACGAATACGACAACATTATCATCGGCGGAGGCCACAACGGACTCATCTGCGCGACTTACCTTGCACGGAAGGGTCAGTCAGTGCTTTTACTCGAAGCATCTAATACTCTCGGAGGCTTGGCCGCATCGCGTGAGTTCTCTCCTGATTTTCGAGTTTCCGTGGCTCACAGCTTGAGTCATTTTTCCGAGGCTGTGTCCAAGGAGTTAAGACTGGCTGATCACGGCTATAGTCCTTGTGGTGAGATACTCGATACCGTTGGATTGGGCCTCGATGGACAGCATGTCGTTGTTTCTGGAGATCAGATTAGTGGTGTAAATGCATCTGATAAAGATAATTATGGGAGCTACCTGGCAACGCTCAAGCGTTTTGCTGGAGCCTTAAAGCCATTTTGGATGAAAACCATGCCACGGATCGGTACCACTCGTCTTTCTGAAATAACTACCTTTGGTCATCTTGGAGCAAAGCTAAGGCTTTTAGGAAAGAAAGACATGGGTGAATTTATGCGGGTAGCCACTTTGCCCTCCAGGGATCTGATGGATGAGAATTTTGATAGCGATATTTTAAAAGCAGTGCTCAGTTGGGATGGTTTAATAGGCTCTAAAATGGCTCCAAGATCGCCTAATGCGAGTGTACTCAATATGTTTTACCGAATGAGCGGTCAATATGATGGGGCGCACTTTTTACCGTCCGGCGGTATTAAAAGTCTTATAGACGCGCTGCATAGTGCGGCTCTTGCAGCTGGTGTTGAAGTCAGGACGGGAACTGAGGTCAATAGAGTCGTGATCGACAGTGATGATAAAGGACTTTCTGCCAGTGGCGTCGAACTTTCTAGTGGGGAGATCATAAAGGGAGCTTGTGTTGTTTCTTCAGCCGATCCTAAACGAACATTTTTGAACTTGGTTGGCGCGAGAAATCTCGAGATAGACTTTGTGAACCGAATTAATCGCTTGCGCAGTGATGGTTATGTTGGCAAGTTACATCTTGCTCTAGACAGTTTGCCAAAATTCCTTGGCGTCGATAATCCTGCGAGTCGAATGATTATAGCGCCTAGCTTAGATGCGATTGAATTTGCCTTTGATGATGCCAAATATGGAGAATACTCAGAGTCGCCAGTGATGGAAATTGTTGTGCCGAGTGTGAAGGATATTTCTCTGGCACCTGAGGGTAAGCACGTGTTGTCCGCCCATATTATGTATCTGCCTCATGCGCTCAAAGGAGGTTGGACAAAAACTGCACGCGAAAACCTCTATCAAAAACTAATTGGTATTCTCGAACTCTATGCACCGGGTATCTCCAGTCAAATTATTGATGGAGAGGTGCTAACACCAGCGGATCTCGAGACGACCTATCTAAATTCTGGAGGGCACTGGCACCACACTGAGTTTTCGATGGATCAAATGCTCATGATGCGTCCAACATATGAGGCCGCACAATACAGTACACCTGTTAATAATCTCTATCTCTGTGGAGCTGGTAGTCACCCCGGAGGCGGTTTGATGGGCGGGCCAGGACACAACGCTGCCAAAGAAATTATCGGAACAAAGAAAAAAGCATGACAAAATACGATGCCATTATTATTGGTGCTGGACACAACGGTCTGACCAATGCCGCTTATCTAGCTAAAGCCGGACTCAATGTTCTAGTAGTAGAAAAAAATGAGTATATTGGTGGCGCCGCTGTTACCCGTGAAATGCACGATGGTTGGTTCTATTCTAGTTGCTCTTATGTTTGTAGCATGATGAGACAGTCCATTCATCGAGATCTGAATCTTACCAAACATGGTTTGGTCCTTGTTCCCTATTTGGGTACGGTGGTCTTTGCCGATAACGGCGATACCATGGTGAGTTATAATTCTGAGGAGGCTGAGTACAATCAGCTCCGCCGCCGATCACCCCATGACGCTGACGCAATGTTTCGCTTTCAAGCTGACCTAGCTCGTTACGCCCAACTCATCAGGAAGACTTTACTGCGCACGCCGCCAGATCCAACGTCATTTAGGCCCCGCGATATCAAAGAACTTCTTTGGTTGGCAAAGGAGTTCTGGTCATTGGGAGAGAAGGAACTCTATGAGTACATTCGCTTCTTTACTATGAGCGCTGCAGACTTTCTCGATGACTATTTTGAGGATGATTTAATTAAAGCCGCAATGGCTAGCCCTGGGGTTATTGGTACCGCACTTGGCGTTTACTCACCGGGTTCTGCTTACATTCTATTGCACCATGTTATGGGAGATGTCGACGGAAATATTGGAGCATGGGGTCTTGCGCGAGGTGGGATGGGCGCGATTTCACACGCTATCGCAAGTGCTTTAACAGAGCATGGCGGTGAAATTAGAACCAATGCTGGGGTTGACAAAATCACAGTGAAAAACGGTAAGGCGGTCGGAGTAGTATTGGATAATGGTGATGAGTTGCACGCTGATATCGTGGTTTCAAACATGGATGCAAAGCGCACCTTTACCCAGTGTATGGACAAAAATGATTTGCCACCAGGCATTTATGATAAGGCTAAAAATTTCAAAATTAGAGGTTCATCGGGCAAAGTAAACATAGCATTATCTGGTCTACCGAAATTCAATAATGTTCCGGATAATCGCTACATAAATAGGGGAGGCCAAGGTTTTGTTGGCTCAATGGAGACTATGGAGCGCGCCTATGATTGTTGGAAACATGGCCGTTGGTCTGAAGACCCATTTATAGAATCTGTGATTCCCTCCGCTTGGGACCCTACAGTGGCGCCACCAGGGCAACACTGGATGTCTAACTTTGTGCAGTATTGTCCACCAGTGCTAGCCGACGGCCCCTGGACACCTGAAAAGCGAGATGCTTTTGGGCAAACGGTGATAAATAAAATTGAACGCTATAGTCCTGGATTCAAAGACCTCATCGTACATATGGAGGTGCGTACACCCCACGAAATCGAGGCAGAAGTTGGCCTTACAGAAGGTAACATTTTCCAGGGTGAATTAACTATTGATCAGTTGCTGTTTAATCGGCCATTTCCAGGTTATGCGCAATATAGAATGCCAATAAAGAATATGTATATGTGTGGTTCCTCCACTCATCCTGGAGGAGGGGTTTCTTCCGCTTGTGGGGCCAACGCAGCGAGAGAAATACTAATTGATCTGAAACGTCCCAATACAGTGCCGGAGGATGACTTTTATGACGAGTAGTCAGGTTGATATAAAAGATCCCTTTGCTGGTGAACGTTTAAAAGAAAGCCCGTTCCACCCTCGGCAGGCGTTGCTTAATCTTCGCGATGCATGGTCAAGTTGGAATGGCTATAAATTTGCCGACTATTACTACGACGAAGAATATGAGTATTTTTGCATACGTAATAGCTGTGCTACCTATGATATTTGTCCTATGCAAAAGTACGTCATCACTGGGCCAGACGCTGAGGCAATGTTGAATCGGATGGTTACCAGAGATATTTCGAAGCTCAGGGAAAATAGAGTGACCTATGTCTGTTGGTGCACCGATGAAGGCCGAATGATCGATGATGGTACGATCTTTAAAATGGGGCCCGATCGGTTCTTACTCACCTGTGGAAGTCCTTCTTTGGCCTGGTTGCGCAAGAGTACCTTTGGATTTGATCAACTTGAAATTTCTGATGTATCAGACAGTCTCGCTGCTCTGTCATTCCAAGGCCCTACAACATGTGAGGTGTTGAAGAAAATGGGTTTGGTAGGTATTGAAGACCTCAAGCCTTTTTGTATTTCATACTTTTCTTTTGGTTCTGATGACAATAATCGCCTAATGGTATCTCGGACTGGATTTACAGGAGATCTTGGCTATGAGCTCTGGATTGAAAAAGCCTACGCTCTAGAGCTATGGGATAAGTTATACGCTGCAGGCGAGGATTATGGTATTCAGCCCTATGGTGAGGCCGCCACGAATATGGCGCGATTAGAGGCAGGATTTATTATGCCGGGGATGGAGTTTAATGAAGCATTAAAGACTGTCCATTATCAATACGATCAGACTCCTTTTGAGTTGAACTTAGACTGGCTTGTTGATTTCAAAAAACCGCATTTTAATGGAAGAAGTGCTCTTTTAGAGGCTCGTGATCAGGGTGCTGAATACACTTTGGTAAAACTCGATATTGAAGGCAATAAGCCTGCAGAGGAGTCGTTCTTATATTCTGATAAAGAATGTAGCAAAGAAATTGGTTATGTTACTTCGGCGATGTGGTCGCCAGTGGTTAAGGCAAATATTGCTTTGGCGATGGTGATGACATCAGCTCTAGATGGAGATATTTGGGCAGAAATATACTATTCAAAGGAGCTCCGTCACCATAGTAAAGTGGCACAGTGTACGTTTCAGACACATCCGTTTTGGTCTCCGAAGCGTGCTCGAGCTACTCCGCCGGGACTCTATTGAGGTAGTAATATGAAACGCCTTGTCGGTAAAGTTGACTCGCTGCATCTAGGCGTCTCTGAAGAGACGCTAGGTAAGGAGGTTTGCAAAGCCTTAGACGCTCATTTGTCAGGATTTGCTGAGGATCGACATAATTCTTATGAGAGGCAAGCTTGGGCAGGGGATGACAAGCAGGCGGAGGGGACTCGAAGGCGAAATGAACGTCAATGGTCTGCAGTCTCTTTAGAAGAATTAGCAGAAATTTCTGATGCTATGGATTTACAAGAGTCTCTAAGTGCCGCTGATCTTGGAGCAAACCTATGCTTGTCTGGAATACCGAAGTTATCCCATTTGCCAAAAGGAAGTATTATCCGATTTCCCTCGGGGGCTGAACTCATTGTCGAGGAATACAATCCACCATGTTTGGATATGGGGAAATATATAGCAGCACATTACAGCACCAATAGTGGCGACATGCTGTCTGATGCAGCATTTTCTAGCGCCGCGAAGTATAGTCGAGGGTTGGTCGGTGTAGTTGAAGTACCAGGTGCCATAGCTGTGGGGGATGATGTCATAGTAATCCCTTATAGGGCCCCAGCGTGGGCCAATAAAGGAAGGTGAACTTATCATTGTGGCCTAGAGACGAGGCTAATTTCGCTAACTAATTTTTTAATAGTAATTCTAGGAAAAATCCATAAACTAAGCGCCTTAGATAGAAATATGCAGAGCGCCGTCGACAATGTTAAACATATATTACCGCCGACTATTATCGATTTCGTTGGTTTGCCTGTTAATGGTCTCAAGCGTTTACGGTGAGATTAATATTGATGGCGTTCTGGACGAGCCTGAGTGGAAAGATGCTGAGGTGCATACTGACTTTGTGACCGTAGAGCCGCTCAGTGGTGAAGTAGCCAAATATTCAACTGAGGTGCGCATTTTTACTAATGATGAGGGTATTTTTGTAGGCTTCATCAATCATCAACCCGCTTCTGTTAAACGCGTTCATAGACGCTTCCCTAGAGATGCTCGTATACAGGGTGATCGCAATATTGTTAGCGTTGATTTTGATGGCACTGCATTGGTGGGATACGACTTCACCGTCGGTTCAGCTAATTCTCAACAAGACGGTATTATTACCGTTCCGGATTATTCAACCGACTGGGATGGGACTTGGTATTCACAGACTTCAGCGGATGAAGATAATTGGTACAGCGAGATACATATTCCTTGGACAGTAGCCCCAATGTCCAATGCTGAGAATGGCATTAAGAATATGAAGTTTTGGTTTTCTCGTATTGTTTATGAGGAATCTCTGCGTTTCGCATTCCCTAATGCCTATTACAGTAGGGCTACCTTTTTGGAAGATTGGCACCCAATTCAGGTAAAGCAGGTTAAAGCCTCAACCCTGGACTGGTTCCCTTATTTAAGTCACAGCACGGACTTAAGTCCCGATGGAATATCTGGTGCGGGAGACAACTTCAATGCGGGGTTGGATTTTATTTGGCGGCCCAACAGCGCCACGCAATTAACCGGCGCATTGAAGCCCGATTTTGGCCAGGTAGAAAGTGATGACCTTGTGGTTAATTTTTCTGCTTTTGAAACCTTTGTCTCAGAAAAGAGACCTTTCTTTACTGAAAATCAATCGTTGTTTTCCAGCATTATTCCCAATGAAGATAGAATTATTTATACCCGGCGAATTGGATCTGGACCAGCTGGTAGCGAAGAGGGCCTTATAGATATTGATATCGCAGCTAAGGCATCTCACTTCGGAGAAACTACTGATATGGGATTCTTCGTCGTGAGAGAAGATAATTCTGATGACAGAGTAAGCGGTAACTTCTTTTCAAGTCGTCTTCAGCGCAAAGTCGATGATATCGCCGTTGGTCATCGATTGACTTATGTTGATCGGCCGCTGTTACAACGTGAAGCTACCGTGCAAGTTGCGGATGCTACTTGGAAACGAGATGCAACAATGCAGGTGCGAGGGCAAATTCTCTACAGCAACATTCAGCAACAGGCCAATAGTTTAAATGGTGAGCAGTCAATAGATAGCCAAGATTATGCTGGTTGGGCTAGCGCGCATTTTGCTCCCAATGACAATTGGTTCCATGTGCTTTATCTTTCTCATTATGGTGATGAGTTTGATATGAACGATATGGGTTATATGAAACGCAATGATTTTTCTGAGCTGTACGCTAGTACGCGATACAGCCAATTAGAATATCCGGCAGCGTCTTCGCTCCTTTCAAGTTCTCGTGAAATTAAATATGGTTACACTGAAAATACGGATGGCGACCGTTTGCAATTGTGGTTCGACACGGCTTTTGAGTGGGTATTTCGATCGTCGCGAAAACTTGAAGCTGGGATAGGCGGAAATGCCTCGGGTTGGGATGACCGCATAACTCGAGGCAATGGTGTCGTGGCTATGCCTGCTCAGTATTGGGGACAACTAAAGTATATTAGCCCACGTGGAGATGACTATGGGTATATCGTTGAAGCTTTTTTCGAAAATGATGGAGCTGATAAACTGTCCACTGGTATAACCTTTGGGCAAAAAATATTTTTAACTGAAACTCTAACTTTAGGGAGTCGACTTACTTATAAGGATTATAAGGAATGGTTAATATGGGATGCCGAAGTCGATCAATTAGCGATTTATCAAGCAGATTCCTATGAGGCGGTTATTCGCTTAGATTGGTATCCATCGACTAAGCAGGAAGTGAGATTAAAATTTCAATGGATTGCCATCGATGCAGAAACCCTAGGCAGTTATACTTTGGATGGTATGGGACGACTTGATCAGTCTGCTATATCTTCATCAGATTTTAGTGTTAGTGATACGGCATTCCAAATTCGTTATCGCTATCAATTGGCTCCTCTTTCGGATGTGTTTTTAGTCTACAGCCGAGGTGGTTTCTACGGCAGCGAGAGCGGCGATGAGGGCGTAAGAACACTATTCAGTGAGGGCTGGCAGGGAGTTCAGGTTGAATCTGTAATTGCTAAAATTCGGTATCGATTCTAAGAGAGCGATCTGTATTTTTATAAAAAGTTATGAGTTTCCGTGTGAACTGATTCTAGATTCTTTCTTCAAAGTTCGGCTATACTATTCTTGGTTTGACTGGTTAGGAGGGTGTGAAGATGCAAGCGACTGAATTTGTGCATAGCTATCTGGATGCGTGGAATCATTCTGATGCCGTTGGAGTGGCAAACCATTTGTCAAAAAATGGTACTTACCTTGATGTTCCTAATGATGATCAATATTCTCCAGGCGAACTGGTTTCAATGCTCGCAGAATTTTTTGCATCAGAGCGTCATCAATATGAATTGACAGGGGATGTTCTGTCCAATGATTATTCGGTTGCTTTTCAGTACAAGATGTCTTCAGGTCATAACGACACTACATATCGTTGCGGAGCAGAATTTATTAGTTTCCAAGGCGACGGAGCTGTACTGATTTCTGACTACTACGATCCTACTTACTCTAAAAGTATAGTGAACGGCTTGTCCCATGCGATAAGCAGCCAAAAATATGCTAAATCGGGCCTCGCTAGCGAGCAGTTGGACAGCTACAAGGAAAGGCTCGTCAAACTCATGGCTGAACAGAAAGTGTATTTGGATCCTGAAATCACTTTGCCAAGCTTAGCTCAGATGGTTGGGTGCTCGATCAATCATTTGTCCCAGGCGGTCAACTCAGGCTTTAGCATGAGCTTTTTTGACTTTCTTAACAGCTATAGAATCGATGAAGCGAAATCAATCCTGCTAAACCAGAGCTCTCTATCTAAATCGATCTTAGATGTATCTTTCGCTTCAGGGTTTAACTCTAATTCGGCCTTTTATGCGGCTTTCAAAAAGTCGACCGGACAAACACCCGCTCAGTTTCGTCGCAGTATCCAAGGACTCTCAAAGTAACCTTTCCTTGCCTCGAAACGTACAGCTCAAAAAGCCTCTGTTAGTGCCGATAGGGTAGGATGTTTACACCGGCCTTATTTGGGATAACAATAGACAATCCCACAATAGAAAAGGCGCTCGAAAAGATCATGACTTCTTCGCAACCACATACGACGTCTTACTATGCAGCAACAGCTAATCAGCTTGCAGAGTATCCGTGCCTTGAGGGTGACAAAAGTGCCGATGTCTGTGTTGTGGGGGCAGGATTTACGGGGATATCAACTGCACTACATCTTGCAGAGCGGGGATACAATGTTCACGTTGTAGAAGCAAACAAGGTTGGCTGGGGAGCTTCTGGGCGTAACGGCGGCCAAATGATTGGTGGTATCTCTGGAGATAGTAAGATGGCGGACTCGCTGGGTGACGAGGGTGAGCGCATCATGTGGGATATGGGCTGGGCCGGACATGAAATCATTCGTCAGCGAATCAAAACCTATAGTATCGACTGTGATTTAAAGTCTGGCTACCTTGATGTTGCTATTAAGCCGCGACATATGAAAGACCTTGAGGCTTACTTTAATTTATTTGAAAAATATAAATTTCCCTATTCCTATAAAATGCTGTCTAAGCAAGAAACGCAAGATACCCTTGGTACCAAAGCCTACATAGGCGCTCTGCAGAATGATGGAAATGGACACTTACATCCCCTCAATCTTTGCCTTGGAGAGGCAAAAGCAGCGGTTTCTTTGGGAGCTACAATTTATGAAGGGTCACCAGTCATCGACATCAAACGTGGCAAAAAGGCCACTGTGGTCACCGAAAAAGGATCTGTAACTGCCGATTTTGTTGTGCTTGCTGGTAACGCGTATCATTTTTTGGAACCAAAATTGCGTGGAATTTTATTTCCGGTGAATAGTTTTATCATCGGGACAGAGCCACTACCAGAACAAATTGTGAATGAGATTAATCCTCAGGATCTAGCGGTCTGTGACCCTAATTACATTTTGGAATATTTCAGACTAAGTGCTGATAAGCGGTTACTTTTTGGAGGCAGATTTACTTATTTTGGTAGCGATCCTGAGGTTATAAAAGCTAATCTTAGGCCACGCATGTTAAAGATTTACCCTCAACTCAAAAATATCAAACTAGATTTTGGGTGGGGTGGGACTATTGGAGTAACTGCGAATCGAGTACCACAGATGGGTAAGCTCGCTCCCAATATTATTTACTCTCAAGGCTATTCAGGACATGGTGTGAACGTAACGCACGTTGCAGGACAAATTATGGCGGATACGGTTGGTGGAACTCTAGAACGTTTTGATATTTTTGCTAATATTAAACCCATGCGGATTCCTGGCCAGCATTTGCTCAGAAATCAAATGGTGGCCTTGGGAATGATGTATTACAAAATCGTTGACCGTTTATAACCTAGACATTATTTATCTGGTGCTATCAGTTATTACCACCACTCAGTCGTTTAACACAAATTTATAGAAGTGGAGTGTTGTATTTGAATAAGACTGACAGAAACCTCGGGATGAATCGACCTATTAATCGCCGAGACTTTTTACAGGGAACGGCCGTTGCCGCGGCTAGTATTGGTGGTACATCCCTTTTTGCAGCTGATGTAAGAATAGATCCAGGTAAAACCTCATTTTCACCTTCGTCTTACCCACCCTCAATGACTGGGTTGCGAGGCAATCATTTAGGTTCTTTTGAAGTCAGCCATGCATTGGCTCGTTATGGTCAAACAGATTGGGGAGAGCCCCATGATGTCGACGAACTCTACGATGTGGTTATCGTAGGAGCAGGAATCAGCGGGTTGGCAGCGGCTCACTTTTACGCGGACTCTCATCCCGATGCTCGAATCCTAATACTAGACAACCATGATGATTTTGGTGGCCATGCCAAGCGCAATGAATTTGAGGTCAATGGTCGTAAAATTCTGGGTTACGGTGGCGCTGAGACCATGCAGGAGCCATCTGGATACAGTACGATTGTTAAAGGTCTTCTTAGGGATCTAGATGTGGATCCCGGTGAATTTGATAGGGCTTATGATCAAAAATTCTATCAACAGAATCAACTATCAGCAGGTATTTTCTTTGACCGCAAGCGTTGGGGGAAAGACAGATTGGTCAATTATGATCTAATTGACTTGAAGAGTTATATTCCCCTGAACGATGATGCTCTAACTCCTGAAAACGCCGTGAATCAGATGCCAATCAACGAGACAGCTAAACGGCAACTATTATATTTACTTGAAAATAAAAAAGACTTAATAGCGGATGTTAGTGATAAGTGGGATTATCTGAGCAGTATTAGCTATCGAGAGTTTTTGGTTAATCATGTCGGTGTTACTGAACCTGATGTTTTTGCTGTTCTTCAGGATCTAGCCGGCGATTCCGGTGTAGGTATAGAGTCTATTAATGCTGGGAGTGCTCTGTGGTATGCAGGTCTTCCTGGCTGGGATTCAGCTGGTTTGCCTGAAGAGGAGCCTGAAGAGCCCTATATTCATCATTTCCCGGATGGAAACGCGTCAATTGCTCGCCAGTTGGTTCGAAGAATGATTCCTGCGGTGGCTCCTGGCCGGTCAATGAAGAGTTTAGTGTCAGCTAAATTTGATTACAGTAAGCTTGACCAAGAAGAGTCGCCCGTCCGAATTCGTCTAAACAGCACCGTAGTAAATGTTAGGCGAGATAAAGTGACTGGATCAGACGAAATAGTAGTCATAACTTATGTTTCACAGGGTAAGACATATAGGCTGCGAGCCGCAGGCTGTATTTTGGCTTGTAATAACAGCATGATTCCTTATCTATGTCCGCAACTTCCAGACAAACAGAAAGAGGCGCTGTCGTTTCAAGTAAAAAGTCCTATTCTTTACACAAATGTCGTTCTGACTAATTGGCGCGCTTGGAAGAACTTAGGTATCGGTGCAGTGGTATTTCCAACGGGTTACCATGTTAATGCCAGGATCGATTTCCCTGTAAGTTATGGGGACTATAAGTTTTCGAAAAATCCAGATGAACCCGTCGTTATTCATATGGAAAAGTTCCCTCATCCGATCAATACCGGACTTACCGCTCGCGAGCAATATAGGCAGGGGCGCAGAGAGTTACTGACTACATCTTTTGAAACTATTGAGCGCAATGTAAGATTGCAGTTGCAAGGCCTTCTCGGGCCGGGTGGGTTTGATGCTGCAAAAGATATTGCGGGAATTACAGTGAATCGATGGGCCCATGGTTACGCTTATTATTATAATTCTCTCTACGATGAGACGTATTATCGGGATGATGATGAGCGATATCCTCATATGATCGCTCGAAAACCCTTTGGAAAAGTTGTCATTGCAAACGCCGATTCTGGAGCCAGTGCCATGATGGAATCTGCTATTGAGCAGGCCTACAGAGCAGTAAAAGAGTTGAGCTGATATTCGGTCATAATGTAGGCAACTGCTGGGTAAGAGCTTCATTTGACTCACTAGACAATATTGATTACTGTTTTGCTTATCAAAGAGAAAGGCTTGTAACGATGGATATAGGTGTACCACTTAAAGATTTAGGTAGTTTAGACATCGAACCCTTGCGTGATGCCATTTTGTCTGTGGATGAAAAAGCGTGGTTTGATAATAGCCATCGCCAGACAGCCTACGACGTGCACGCTCAGACTCAATCATTGGTCATGTTGTTTGTGGACACTGAGCACTGGCCAAAGCTTGACGTTACTAGAGAAGCAGCCTGGGATGCTCTATCCCAGACCGCAACGCCGATCATGAATACTATACTTGAGCAGTTTTATCCTCCGGGGGGTAAAATTATTCGTGCTATGGCAGCTAAATTAGTGTCTGGTGGAGTCATTACTCCGCATCATGATAAACACCCCTCTTTCCATGCGGGGCATCGTATTCATATTCCAATTATTACTAATTCACGCGTCCGATTCATGATTGATGGACAGCCGTACAAGTTCCAAGTTGGTAGAGCCTATGAAATTAATAATCAGAAGCAGCATAGTGTTATGAACAAAGGCAAAGAGGACAGGATTAACTTCATTTTTGACTATGTACCGCCAGACACTTTGGCAACCCTAGGGGGTTGATCGTAAAAGCCCCTTGGTATTTAAATCTTTTCCATTTAGATATGTTTTTCCATCCCCCAACCTTGGTGAGCTAGCAGTGACTCACCTGATGCAATTGCCCCTTCCTCTAAAGTAGTGGCCATTGAATCATTCCAGCGATTTAAATACCCAAACAATGAAATAACACCCAGTAACTCTACAATTTCATCTTCATTCCAATGGGCGTGGAGTGCTGCTTGAATCTCTGCATCAACACCATTGGGTACAGTTGAGGCGGCCACCGAAAAATTCAATGCAGCTCTTTCGGCTTCCGAAAAAGCGGGGTGAGTTTTGTATTCCCAAATATTGTCTAACTGTTCCTGTTCGGCTCCGTAGCGTTCGGCGGCTCGAATAGTGTGCGCTTGGCAGTATCGACAACCGGTTACATTACTCGAGACATAGGCTATTAATCTTTTTAGTGCGCTTGTGACGCGACCCTGATTATCCATTACTGCCATATTCAAATTAATAAATGCCTTAGCAATTTTAGGTCGCCGCATCATCGTTAATACACTGTTCGGACAAAATCCTAGGGTCTCATTAAAAAAAGTGGCTAGTTCAGCAACTTCAGGGTTAGTGTCAGCAGCAAGAGGGGTGACTAGTGGCATAATTTGTTTCTCATTTCTATGGATTCTAGATCTTGTAGTTTACTTAATCATTGATAATGCTATTGCGCTTAGCCTGCCTGAACATCATCCAGCTTGCGATAACAATTCCAATACTCACTGTACCTATTATTAGAGTGGCCAAGGCATTTACGTCAGGGGTGACACCGAGTTTTATTTTGGAGAAGATGACCATTGGCAGGGTACTAGCCCCAGCCCCTGAGGTAAAACTGGCGATAACCAAGTCATCCAAAGACAGTGTAAAAGCTAAAAGCCAGCCAGATAACATTGAAGGTGCTATTAAAGGCAAGGTGATATCAAAGGCAACCTGCATGGGTCGTCCGCCAAGGTCCATGGCAGCCTCTTGGAGAGATTGATCCATGCTGCTCAGTCGAGATTGCACAATTACGGCTACATATGCCATAGAAAAAGTTATGTGAGCAATGGTTATGGTGCCGGCGCCTCGAGACATCGGCCAGCCAATCAACTCTTGCAGACTCACGAACATCAATAATAGTGACAGACCGGTAATTACTTCTGGCATGACAAGGGGAGCTGCGATAAGACCGGTGAATATGAATCGGCCACGGTATCGGCCCATTTGGGTCAGTGCAATCCCGGCCATAGTGCCTAAAATGGTGGCGAAGGTTGCACTGGTGGCAGCGATTTTAAGGCTTAGCAATGCCGATTCTATGATTTGATCATTATTAAACAAAGCGGTATACCAGCGCAGGGAAAATCCCCCCCAAACGGAAGAAATTGCCGATTGGTTAAAGGAATACAGTATCAGCACCAGTATCGGTAAGTATAGAAAGGCAAAGCCAAAACATAGGCATGAGAATACAAAGCGAGAGGATTTGTTCATAGTCACTCTTGCTCCTGATGGCTGCGTTGAAATAGCATGATCGGTATGACCACAATAAACAGTAATATAGTTGCAACTGCAGAGGCTAGCGGCCAATCTCTATTCACGAAGAATTCGTCGTAAAGAGTGCGACCAATCATCAGTGAATCTAGACCCCCTAGAAGCGCCGGTATGACATATTCACCAATCGCGGGAATAAACACTAGTAGAGAGCCTGCAATGATGCCCGGCATAGATAGAGGCAGAGTTACATCTATAAAGATCTGCCAAGGTTTAGCACCCAAATCAGCCGCAGCGTCATGCAGGCTAGTATCCATCTTTTCCAAAGTCGCATAGAGCGGCAAAATCATGAATGGAATGTAGGTATACACAATGCCTAGAAAGACTGCCATATCGGTATAGAGCATTTGTAGCGGTGACTCGATTAACCCCATATTCATTAACAGTGAGTTTATAAGTCCGTTTTTACCTAACAGGCCCATCCAAGCATATACCCGTAGCAAAAATGAGGTCCAAAAAGGTAGTATGACAAGCATCAATAAGATATTGCGAGTCGTCGGTGAAGCCCGGGCAATACCATAGGCCATTGGGTAGCCAACGAGTAAACAGATAAGAGTAGAAATGGCCGCAATCTTGATGGATTTTAAGTAGCTAATCCAATATAGATTGTCTTCTGAGAGGAAACGATAATTATCCCATGTGGCCATTATCCATCGGCTAGCGCTGTCACTAAAGTCAAAGAGTTGAGTGAAGGGTGGCAGCGCCACAATAGGTTCTGCGAAACTTATTTTTAGTACGATACCAAAAGGTGCAAGAAAAAAAAGTAACAGCCAAAAGTAGGGCAGTCCAATCACAAACTGACGCCATAGTTTGTCTCTAAAAGGCAAGCTGTAATCCGTAGCTTTTGGCTTTACAGCAAAATTTGGTTGGGAATTACTCATTCAGATAGCACCACATTACAGCTGGAGTCCCAGGACAGATAAACTTCATCATCCCACTCCAAGACGAGCTGCTCGGAGCGCTGATAATTTTGAGCGCTGACCTGAATAATTCGTCCAGAGTGGCTGCGAACTCTGTAAATACTTCGATTGCCGTAGTAGGCCAAATCTTCAACAATACCTTTGGTGATAGTCAGGTGATCGCCCTCAGGAGACTGCTGGCTAACGCTTATCTTCTCTGGCCTAACGGCGATGGTGACTTCGTCTCCAGGGCTGAAACTATCGTCGGTTTTTCCTTGCACTTGAGTTCCAGTTTTTTCCAGTTCTGCGGTTATTGTACTCGACTGGTTGTTTGTCGAGATTACCGTGGCCTTAAAAAAGTTAATCGTGCCAAAAAAGTCAGCCACAAATCGATTGCTGGGAGATTCATAGACCTGGGTCGGTGTGCCAACCTGAATAAACTTTCCCGCATCCATTACAGCCACGCGAGATGATAATGTCATTGCCTCTTCTTGATCGTGGGTCACCACCACAAAGGTGATACCCAACTCATACTGCAAATTCATTAATTCGAACTGAGTTTGTTCGCGGAGCTTCTTATCCAGCGCTGCTAGAGGTTCGTCTAGCAGTAAAACCTTGGGCTGTTTAATCAAGGCCCTAGCGAGAGCAACTCGTTGACGTTGGCCACCGGAAAGCTGGTGGGGTTTGCGCTTAGCTAACTCACTGAGTTGTACTAACTCTAGCATCTCGCTAACCCTGGAGATAATGTCGTTTTTATGGAGTTTGTCTTTTTTCAATCCGTAGCTAATATTTTGTTCCACGGTCATGTGAGGGAAAACGGCATAGGACTGGAACATCATGTTCACTGGCCGATCATAGGCAGGGATATTACTCATATCAACGCCATCAATAATAATCTGTCCATTACTGGGAGTTTCAAAGCCTGCGAGCATACGGAGTAAAGTCGACTTACCACAACCAGAACCGCCCAGAATAGTAAATAGTTCCCCTTTATAGATATCTAGATCTACACAATCTACCGCAGAGAAATCATCAAACTGTTTACTTAAACCCTTTATTTGAATAAAGGGCACTGCGTCAGGATCCAACCATGGGGTTTCAGCAACATAGGATTTGGCAAGGTGGCTCGTCTTTGCTTCATTTTCAATATTCATCGGTTGTTCCAAGGTATCTGGTTAAAGTCCTGTTTTAATTTTTGTCCAGGTGCGCGATCGTTTGCGCTCCTCTTTCGGGGCTAAGATTTCAGTAGTATGCAAGCGCTGTAGCGTTTCTTCATCGGGATAGACGGCAACATCCTCGGTTAAGTGAGAGTCCACAAGGGGGGTCGCTGATTTGTTGACATTTGCATAACCTATATAGTTGGTTGTGGCTGCAATTACCTCAGGACGTAACATATAATTGAGAAATAGATAGGCATTTTCACGATGGGGTGCATCCTCCAAAATGTACATGTTATCAAACCACATGCCTCCGCCTTCTTTAGGAATAATATAATCTAATTTAATATCGATACCCGCTTCTTTAGCCCTATTGGTGGCCACCGAATAGTCACCAGACCAACTCATTGCAATGCAAACTTCTTCGCTAGGTAAATCTAAAAGCATTTTGGTGGAACTAAAATAGGTTACATAGGGGCGTACTGCTTTTATAAGGGTCTCTACGTCCCTAAGTTGCTTTAAGTCAACTGAATTAGAAGGGTAGCCAAGATACAACATAGCCATGGGGATAACCGATGTTGGGTCATCTAAAAAGGAAATGCCGCAATCAGTAAACTTGGAGATGATTTCCGGATCAAAAATAATCGCAGAACTGTTTAGGGGGGCGTCCGGCATCCTAGCTTTAATCATATCAACGTTGTAAGTAATACCCGTAGTACCCCAAAAGAAGGGGACGCCTTGCAAGCCATTGGAATATTTCTCATCTGCAGCTTTAACCAAAAGAGGGTCTAGGTGGTGCCAGTTGGGTAGTCTGTCAAACTCAACTTGATGGAAAATTCCCACGCTAGCTAACCTTGATGTGAAGGACGAGGCGTGCACTACAACATCATAGCCGCTGCGGCCGGTCATCAATTTAGTGTCGACAATCTCGCTAGAGTCGTAGATGTCATAGGTAACGTCTATGCCGAACTCTTCCTCGAAATCGGTAATCGCTTCTGGGTTAATGTAATCTGCCCAGTTATAAATATTCAGTTTTTTTGGTGTGCCCTTGGCTGCGTCGATAAGATCTTGTTCGGAGGGAGTAGCTAAGATTGGATTGGCAATAATGATTAGTCCTAGCAATATCCATTGGGCTAGGGGGTGAATCAATCGATGAGTTTTCTGTAATGTCAGCACATTACATTCCTTTTAATCCTCGTTTTTGAAGTGCGCGGGCGATGACCATACGTTGCATCTCGCTGCTGCCTTCCCATATTCGATCAACCCTCACCTCTCGATAGAAACGCTCCACTGCATTGTCTCGTCTATAACCGCGACCGCCCCAAATTTGTAGGCAGCGATCGGCAACACGATTCGCCATTTCAGTGGTATAGAGTTTCGTCATTGAACACTGAGCATGCAGAGATTTAATATCATCACCTCGGTCGTGCGCTTCAGCTGCCTCATAAACCATAAGTTTAGAGGCCCAAAGTTCAGTTGCACTATCCGCTAAGCTGAATTGGATAGCTTGTTTATCGATGAGCTTCTCGCCCTGAATATCTCGCTCTGATGCCCAGGCTGATGCTTCTTCTATCATCCTTGCTGCAGCCCCTAGCATACGAGCAGAGATGGTCAAACGTTCGTGGCGAAACCAGCTGCGGCTATAATCCATACCAGATCCTTCACCACCAATGCGATCTTTCTCCGGCACAAAAACATTATCGAATTTATAGGTAGGATGATGAGAGGGAAAGGTATGCGAGAAGAGTGGATTTTCAATCATTGTCACCCCAGGAGCATCTATTTTGATAAAAAAGAGCGCCTCCTCTCCACTGTCAGTTTTCGCTTGGAAAAAGAAAAAGTCAGCCATATTGGCTGTGGTCACGAACCATTTCTCTCCATTGATGGAGTAGCCACCATCACAGCTCGTCGCTGTGGCATTAGTAACCTCGTAAGAGCCAGACTCAGCCTCTGTTATGGCATAACATTCCCTTAGGCTTCCATCCATTAAACCGTTCAGATAGGTTTTAATCTGATAGTCGCTATCGGCACAGGCTTCAAACATCCAGTGCTGAGCCTCAGGGAAACACCAGCATAGAGCATTGGTCACTCTGCCGAGTTCTTCCCAGGCGGCAACTTGATCAACCATACTCATGTTTAGTCCGCCGTGTTCTGTGGGAGCATCCATTTTCGACAGGCCAAGCGCTATCGCTTTGTCTTGCATGGTTTTAGCTACTGCTTCAGGGATAACACCTTGATTCATCTCAGCTTCAATCTCCCAAGGGATTAATTCAGCATCAACGAAATCGCGTACCTTTTGTTGCCAGTCGATGGTGGCTTGTCTATGTTGAATTTCCATGGCTTATCTCCTGGACTCAGTGTTCTGTTTTATTTTTAAAATGCTCTGGAAATTGGGTTGCTAAGTAATGCATTGCTACCGCCTGAGCTTGCGCTGGCTTCATTCCTTTAGGTGTAATTAGCAGGTCCAGCCACAAACCATCAGAAAGCGCTGTGTAGCAGGTGCAGACGAGGTCTGGATTAACATCAGAGTAGTCACCCTGTTGTTTGAGCAAAACAAAGAGGTGAGTCAAGTTGTTTGCAATCTCGCTGACGTAACTTGCGCAAATTGATAGGTAGGTTGGTCGGGATTTTGTTTCCCCCCAGAAGGCGAACCAAACCGCTAGTTTGTTTCTATCAATAATCGCGCGACTAAAGTCAAAGTTGATGTGAGCTAAAATTTTTTGTTCAGTATTTAAACTCTTATCATTGTAAATTTTATTCAGCCCTTCGGTATATTCATCGGAAATATACCGAAGGGTTTCAATGAGTAACTTTTCTTTACTTTGAAAGTGTAGATTAACAATACCCATACTTAGACCTGCCTGCTGGGTTACATCAGCCATCGTGGTACTCGACAGGCCTTTCTTTGCGATGCACTTAATGGTGGCCTGAATCAGCTGCTTGCGCCGAGCCTGTTTGGGCATAGAGCGCGGGGTGTCATTAGGTTTGGTGTTAACCGCGTCCATTAAGCACTCCTAAATTAAAAGCTGAATTTCGCTCGTTAAGTGTTGAGGTCCGTCCATTTTCAAATATCACCTCAGAACCTTAAACCATTGATTACTAGCGCGCAACCGAATGAATGGTTATTCATTTTTATGGACAGCAGATATTATTTTTGGCATTCTTCAGGTTGGTTTAAAAAGCATAACTTTTATTGATGCTGGCTGAAAGTTTGGAGTAACTTAGTTCTATGAGTAAATACGATGCGATTGTTATCGGGGCAGGACACAATGGTTTAACCAATGCCGCCTACTTGGCAAAGGCTGGATTGAACGTCTTAGTGCTAGAGAAAAATGCTTATATTGGCGGTGCCACGGTCAGCCGTGAACTGTATCCCGATTGGAAGTACTCCAACTGCTCCTATGTGTGCAGCCTGTTGCGACCTGAAATTATTCGCGATTTGGAATTACCTCGGCATGGCTTGCAGGTTGTTCCCTACGGGGGTGGCGTAACGTTCAAAGAGAATGGTGACTACTATGGTAATCATAGCGACCATGAGCGATTGCTGCGTGAGGTGGCCAGACATTCAAAGCGTGACGCTAGTGCCTATGAGCGTTATGAAGCAGATGTAATGAAGCAAACTCGTTTAATTCGCCCCTTTTTGATGCGTACCCCACCCGACCCAACTTCTTTAAAGCCTAAGGATTTAAAAGAACTGAGTTTGCTCGCCAAATCCTTTGGCAGCATGGGTGAAGAGGGCCTCGCCGACACCATGCGGTTTTGGACCATGAGTATTGGTGACTTTTTAGATGAGTACTTTGAATCTGATGTCATTAAAGCCCATTTGGCTGGTAGTGGCATTATTGGTACTGCCTTAGGTGTATATTCACCGGGTACTGCCTATGTCCTTTTACATCACTACATGGGCGATGTTGATGGCTCTGTTGGAGCATGGGGTTTTGCTAGAGGAGGTATGGGGTCGGTTTCTGCAGCGTTATCTAAATCTTTTTTGTCCTTTGGTGGCACAATAAAGTGCGATGCCGAGGTTGGGCAGATTATTGTCAAAAATGGCAAGACTAAGGGTGTTGCTTTGGCTAATGGTGATGAACTATACGCCGATATTGTGGTTTCAAATCTTGATCCAAAACGAACATTCTTAAAAATTATGGATGAAGGTGACTTGCCGTCTGATGTGGTGACCAAAGCTAAGAATTTCAAAATTCGTGGCTCATCAGGCAAATTAAACATCGCCCTCGATGGACTACCAACCTTCACAGGCCTGCCTAAAGATAGTCCACTGTGCTTAGGCGAGAAGCATTTTAGTGATTCTCTACCTAAAATGGAGAGAGCTTATGATGAGTGGAAGGCCGGAACTTGGTCGAAAGATCCCTATGTCGATATGCTGATTCCCACTCAGGTTGACCCTACGATGGCTCCCCCAGGCAAGCACATGATGTCTGTATTTGTGCAGTACGCTCCCCCAAAAGTTAACGGAGGTGAATGGACGCCTGAAGATAAAGCTGGCTTTGAAAAAACAGTGATCGATCAAATCAGCAATTACAGCCCAGACTTTAAAGATCTGATTTTGCACTGTGAAACACGAACTCCTCAGGACATTGAAAATGAGGTTGGTTTGACCGAAGGCAATATCTTTATGGGTGAGTTGACCTTTGATCAGTTATTGTTTAACCGACCTTTCCCAGGATATGCCCAATATCGTGGGCCAGTTAAAGGTATGTACATGTGTAGCTCGGGTACTCACCCCGGAGGCGGTGTTATGGCTGCCCCCGGCGCTAATGCGGCTAGAGAAATTCTACAGGATCTTAGATTAACCAACACTGTGCCTGGAGGCTACGACGATGATTAATGTTGATAAGAAGTATGATGTCATTGTTGTTGGTGGTGGTCATAACGGACTGGTTTGTGCCACCTATTTGGCCAAGGCTGGGCGCAAGGTATTAGTGCTTGAAGCCAATGCAGCTTTGGGTGGTGCGTCAGCGACCAGTGAGTTTAGTGATCAATTTTCAGTCTCTTCATGCGCCCATTGGTTATTCCAATTAAATCCAGAGGTTGCCTCTGATATGGGTCTTAAGGGTCATGGCCTAGAACTTGCTGCTCGTGATTTGAATACCATCGCGCTAGCCGAAGACGGTAAGCATTTAACTATCGGCGTCAATACGCTCGAGGGCGCTGGTGTGACTGATGAAGACCGCAAAGCGTTTGTGGCCTTTAATAAGCAGATGCTAAAGTTTTCTAAGTTACTCTCGGGCGCTTTTAACCGTCGAGCTCCCAAGCTAGTGGAAGGCAACCTCACCGATCGGATTACCCTGGCCAAGTTGGGTCTGGGTATGAAAATGCTTGGCAAGACAGACATGAGCGATCTTATGCGGCTAGCTCTCATTAATATTTATGATGTTATGGAAGAGAACTTTGAGAATGATCTTCTAAAAGCTACGATTAGTCTTGATTCTCTACTGGGTTCCCATATGGGACCTCGATCGCCTAACACAGTGTATGGTTATCTCTATCGCCGCATGGGCGACATCTATGGATTCAATGGGCCGGCGGTGGTCAGGGGCGGCATGGGTGCGGTAGGTAAAGCTCTGGGTAATGCAGCAAAAGCTGCGGGTGTGGATATTGAAGTGAGTGCGGCGGTCAGTAAAATTAACGTCGACGTAGATCGTGCCACCGGCGTCACACTAGCTGATGGGCGTGTGGTAGACGCTGATATGGTAGTGTCCAATGCCGACCCAAAAACAACATTTAATAAGCTAGTGGGCCTGACCAATATAGAGACGGGTATTGCGCGTCGAGTGAAGACCATGCGTATGAAAGGTGATGCCGCTAAGTTGCATATTGCCTTGGATGGTTTGCCTGATTTTACCGGGCTAACAAAAGATCAGATGGGTCAGCGACTGGTTATTGCGCCGACAATGGATTATATAGAGCTTGCGTTTAATGCGTGCAAATATGGTGAGTATTCGAAGGCACCGGCGATGGATATTAGTATTCCAACGATACATGATCCGAGCCTTGCCCCTGATGGTAAGCATGTTATGTCCGTGATAGTGCAGTTTGCACCCTATGAGTTAGAGGGCGGTTGGGGAGGTCGCAAAGACGATTTTAAAAACTTGGTGATCGATAGAATTGCTGACTATGCGCCTAACTTGAAAGACAAAATAATAGCTAGCGAGTTGCTAACGCCGGCAGATTTAGAAGATCGTTTCCATATTCATGGTGGCCATTGGCACCATGGAGAAATTAGTCTTGATCAGATTCTAACAATGCGTCCTTTCCCAGGTGCTTCTCAGTATGGTACTTCAGTTGATGGCTTGTTTTTATGCAGTGCGGGTACTCACCCTGGTGGAGGAGTTATGGGATTGGCTGGGCATAATGCAGCAAAAGAAATTATCAAGCGAGGTAAGTCAGCATGATTCCACATGATGAAACAATGATGCTTAAAACACCCTTTCACTCGAGAGTTGAGGCTGCTTGTGAGATTAATATGTGGGAAGACTGGAAGGGTTATACCTCCCCGCAGGCTTACACAGAAGTTGAGCAAGAGTATTTTGCTGTGCGCAGCAACACGGGTGTATTCGATATCTCACCGATGATCAAGTATCGCTTCACTGGGCCAGATGCCGGCGCCTATTTAAACCGTCTAGTCACGCGAGACATCAGCAAGATTGGTGTCGATCGAGTCGCTTATACGGTGTGGTGTGATGACAATGGGCAGGTGATGGATGATGGAACGATTTTCCACCTTGCTGAAAATGATTATCGCCTTTGTGCTTATGCGCGATGTCTCGATTGGTTGATGTGGTCTGCAGAAGGTTTCGACGTCACCATAGTTGATGAAACAGCAGACATAGCAGCACTTGCAGTTCAGGGGCCAACGTCATGCGCGATTTTTAAAGAGATGGGTTTTAAGGGCATTGAAAATCTAAAACCTTTCGGTATCACACGTTTTCCGTTTGAGGATTCTGAGGTGATGATCAGCCGTACTGGTTTTACGGGTGATTTGGGTTACGAAATTTGGATCGACCCAGCGTTAGCTGAAGCTTTCTGGGATGCTCTCTTTGAAGCTGGAAAGCATCGCGAAATTCGGCCTATAGGTAGTGCAGCCTTGGATATGCTGCGTACCGAGACAGGATTTATCCAGGCTGGCGTCGATTTTGTGCCCGCCGAAGAGGCAATTCGTACTGGCAGGTCTCGTTCGCCCTTTGAGTTGGGCCTTGGCTGGTTAGTTTCGTTTGATAAGCCCGTATTCAATGGCCGAAAAGCACTACTCAAGGAAAAGAAAGAGGGTTCTCGTTATGCCTTTGTTTATCTTGATGTAGAAGGTAACAAGCCAGCAGAATATGCTTTCATCTACTCAGGCAACAAAGAAGTTGGAACAGTCACCTCCGCAGCTTGGTGCCCAACGGCCAAAACCAATGTAGCCTTTGCGCAAGTTGATGCTAAATACGGAAAAGTTGGACAGAAACTGGTGGCTGAAATTTATTATGAGCGTGAATTGAAATGGACTAGAGTGATGGCAGAGTGCACGGTCATTGAAGGTGCCGTATTTAATCCACCACGCAAAAGGCAGACCCCCGCACCGGATTTCTAAATGACCAATCATTGGCTGCAAGCGCTTCTGAAACCTTCGTCGATTGCCATACTGGGTGCCTCGCAGAAGTCTGGCAGTGTTGGTAATGAGGTTATCAAAAATCTTCTCAGAGGGGGCTTTGAAGGGGAGATTTTTGCAGTAAATCCCGGCTATGATGAGGTAGAAGGGATACTCTGTTACCCAAGTTTAGCTCAGCTCCCGAAATCGCCACAGCACGTTATTTTTGCTATCAATGATCACCGTATAGAGGCAGCTCTGGATGAAGTAGTTTCTCTTGGAATTCCGGCCTGCACTATTTTCTCTGCATTAATTATTTCTGATGACAGTACTCCAAATCTAAAGCAACGCATTGCAACAAAGGCTCAAGACGCAGGCCTTTTAGTGGCCGGAGCTAACGGTATGGGATTTTATAATGTCCGCGATCGAGTCTTGGCGGGTGGTTTTGATACTCGAGATCATCCGTACCCAGGAAACGTGACTCTAATTAGTCAGTCTGGCGCAGGCATGTCAGGTATTGTTGATTGTGAGCGGCGTATTCAGTTCAATTTTGCTGTATCCAGTGGTTATGAACTCACCGTTTCGATGGAAGATTATTTAGACTATGCCCTAGATCTTCCAGAAACGCGTGTTGTAGGGTTGTTCCTAGAAACAAGCAGGCACCCCGAAAAACTCATTAAAGCATTTAAAAAAGCCAATCAGCGCGGTATTCCAATTGTCGTCCTAAAGGTAGGGCGCACTGATCTCGCAGCTGAATTGGCGGTATCTCACTCAGGTGCATTGGCCGGGAGTGATCGGTGTTATCAGGCTGTGTTTGACTATTATGGTGTACAGCGAGTCAGCGATATGGACGAGCTGGCAACGGCATTAGTCATGTTTGCTCAACCTCATGAGGCCGCTAGTGGGGGTTTGGTTTGCTTGCATGACTCCGGTGGTGAAAGACAGTTGATTATTGATCTGGCTGACGGATTGAAGGTTCCTTTGACCGAGGTTGAAGAATCCACTTCTGCTCGATTGAGTGAGATGTTAGATCCTGGCTTACCTGCGGTTAATCCCTTAGACGCATGGGGTGCTGGGGGTCCAAATGCATCAGCGACGATGGCGAGCTGTTTTTCAATTTTGCTAACTGACCCAGGAGCGGCAATGGGTGCGGTGGTGCATGATCGTGGGCCCAATAGCGAAATTTATAGTAGTTACCTCGATTACTTAGAGAAAGCTCAGAGAGCCAGCGGGAAGCCTGTTTTTCTCGTTGCCAATAGGCAAGGTAGTGGGGCTGATGAATTGGCCATAAGTTCCACCTATCAGGGGCTACCGGTGATTGATGGCGTTACACAGTTTTTGGTGGGCGCCCGCTGTTTATTGGCGTACCGTGACTTTCAGCAACGTGCGGTCATGAAGTGTGACGTTACGGATCAGCAAAAGGTTGATTATTGGAAGCGCCAGTTACAAGACTGTGATTATGTATCCGAAAGCCTAGCGAGTGAGCTGTTGAGAGATTTTGGAATACCCATGATACAGAGTCTTGAAGTGAGTAGTCTGGATGAGCTCCAAACAGCCGTTTTAAATGTAGGATTCCCGCTGGTATTAAAAACAGCGGTGCAGGGAATAGATCATAAAACTGAGGTTGGGGGTGTGATACTAAATATCTCTGATCAGCCTCAACTGCAAGATGCTTACGAAGACTTGCTCCAACGTCTGGGTCCTGCTGTTACCGTTGCACCGATGGCTGACAACAACGGCGTTGAGATGATTTTAGGTGTCAGTCGGGACGAACAGTTTGGTCCCACCGTGGTGGTAGGATTTGGTGGTATTTACGCAGAAATTCTCAGTGATGTCGCGGTTATGTTACCGCCCTTTGATTCGGCGGAGGTAAAAAGGGTACTGAAATCACTGTCTATGTATCCATTACTTGAGGGAGTCCGCGGTGGCTCACCTCTGGACATAGATAGTTATTGCGATGTGGCAGCCAAAATGTCGGCCATCGCACTCGCCCTTTCTGATAGTGTGGTAGAAATTGATATAAACCCAGTGCGACTGGGTGTTAAAGGCTGTATTGGATTAGATGCTTTGGTAGTGCAGGAACAGAAGAACTAAATGGACGAAAAGTCGGGAATTTATAATGAATATAGCAAATGAGTCAGAGTTAGATCAGTTTATAAAGGAATATCCAGAGATCAACATGCTCGAGATATTGATGCCAGATATGAATGGCATTGTTCGTTGTAAACGTATTCCTCGTGGAGAATTTGGTACTTTTTTTCGTCATGGCGTTAAAGGCCCGGCGTCAACTACCTTGCTTAATGTTCGTGGCGAATTTTGTGATGAAGTCGATTTTGCTGGTCTAGAGGGCGACCCTGACAAATTGATACATCCAATTGCTAATACTTTAGCGCCGATTACATGGCTCAAATCTGATACTGCACAAGTGCTTGCTACCTTCACCGAGTTGGATGGGAGCGCAGCTTTATTTGATTCCCGTAATATATTGATCAAGGCCCTTCAGCCCTTGCAAGCTATGAACTTACAACCCATTGTGGCCACAGAGTTAGAGTTCTATTTGCTCAAGAATGGTGAGGGTAATGTACCAGAGCCTTTGTTAGGTAAGATTCCAGGAACCCAAATTGATCAACCTGGTACCCAATATGCTATGCCTGAAGACCTTTGGGATAACGATGCATTTCTTGAAGATGTTCGCAAAGCGTGTGAGGTACAAAATGTACCTATGACTACAGTGCATTCTGAATTTTCTCCTGGCCAGTTTGAAATTAATCTGCATCATGTGGACGATCCAGTGTCCGCTTGCGATCACGCCATACTACTTAAACGCATCGTAAAAGGAGTGGCCAGGGAGCATGGCATGGCGGCGACTTTTATGGCGAAGCCCTTCATGGATGTTCCTGGTAGCGGTTTGCATGTTCACTTCAGTTTATATGACGCAGAGGGTTCGAATATTTTTGCAAATCCAAGCTCCTCTGATGTGCCGGCAATATCTGACAAGCTGCGACACGCTATTGGAGGTCTAGCAGAGACAATGGGTGATGCCATGGCAATATTTGCGCCCAATGCAAATTCTTACCGCCGTCTGATTCCTGGGAATTTTGCGCCACTCACGCCTAATTGGGGCTATAACCATCGAGATGTTGCTCTGCGCATACCCGTTTCAGGCCATGAAGACTGCAGAGTTGAGCACCGCGTTGCTGGCGCTGATGCTAATCCTTATTTAGTGATGGCCGCGCTTGCCGCGGGTATTCATTACGGGCTTGAAGCAGGTTCAGATCCCGGAGAAATGGTTCCTGAGGGTCTCGAAATAGAAGAAGAGATTACCTTGCCAAGGATCTGGTCTTTAGCCTTAGATGAGTTTGATAGCAGTGCTGTGTTGCCGCAATATCTGGGTCAAGATTATTGTCGTCTGTTTGGCACAGTGCGCAGAGGGGAATGCGAGCAATTTACCGCTCAAGTATCAAACGTTGACTATGAATGGTACCTCCGGGCCATGTAATTGTCTGAATATAAAGCAGTATTAAATAATCATTTAATCAACTATATGCTCATTTAACGAAATATTGTATAGTTCCAGAAATAAGAGTACTAACTGTTTCTAGAAGAAGGAAGTGATTATGAAATTTATCGCAACGGATGTTTTAGACACGCAACAAAAAATGGTTGAAAAAGCTGCAATACAGCTTAATACGCCTGGTTTTGCGATGGATCCTTATTTTTATCGCTCTCATGTTACTTATCAGTCGGAACTTGAGCACATTATTTTCAAAAGTTGGCTTTACGCTGGACATATTAGTCAAGTTACTGAGAAGGGTGATTATTTCTTATTTGATATCGGTGAAGATTCCATCATTATCTGCCGAGATCACGAGGGTGAAGTTCGAGCAATGCACAATATTTGTCGCCATCGGGGCGCGAGAGTGTGCGAAGAGGCCAAGGGAAATCGTCGTGCTTTTGTCTGCCCTTATCATGGTTGGGGTTATGGTACTGATGGTTCGTTAAAGGCAGCCCGTGACATGCATGTTTTGGAAGGGTTTAATCCAAAGGATTATTCGTTAAAACAGGTGAGGCTGGTCTTATTTCAGGGCATGATTTTTATCAATTGTAATCCTGATGCGCCAGATTTTGTTAAGCCGTTGTCACATATTAAGGATCAGCTTGGTGCCTATGACCTAGAGAACGCAAAAGTTGCACACGCGGAAACCTATCGTGTGAATGCTAACTGGAAGTTGTGTTTAGAGAATTATTTGGAGTGTTACCACTGTGCCAGCTCCCACAAACACTACGCCAAACTACACACACTCCAAGCATTAGCGCATAAAGTGAAACCAATTAATGAAGCCATGTGGGCTAGAGCCGAAGAGGCCACAGGTGTCTCCGGTATTGCCAATGAATACTATGGCTATTATAACGATGCTGCTGATTTTGGAGCCTGCTCTTACCACAGCCGCTACGCACTCTATGAGGGTATGCAATCGGGTAGTAAAGATGGCAAGCCAGTGGCACCTTTGATGGGCAATATGAAAGGGTATGACGGGGGCGCCGGAGATTTTCAGATGGGGCCACTAACATTTATGTTGAACTACCCAGACCACTGTGTCCTTTATCGTTTTATTCCCCGCAGTATCACCGAGACAGATATGGAGTTGGTATGGTATGTCAACGGGGATGCTGAAGAAGGTACTGATTACAACAAAGAGGACCTCACTTGGTTGTGGCATCACACAACCCTTGAAGATGAATTTATTATCACTAGGAATAGTGAAGGTGTTAATTCACAGTTTTTCGAACCCGGCCCTTTTCACCCAGAGCATGAATCTACACTGAATGAGTTTGTGACCTGGTATTTAAAAGGTTTGTCACAAGTACAAGCAAGCTAAACTACAAAAGGATTTGCCAATGTTTTTAAAAGCCACAGCAGACACCAGTGAACATGCCCTTTCCTATTATGCAGCGTCCGCCAATTGGCAGACGGATTATCCTCAATTGGAGGGTAATCTTGATGTAGAGATTGTCATTGTGGGTGCCGGTTTTAGTGGTGTCTCTACTGCTGTTGAACTCTGTGAGCGTGGCTACAAGGTAGCCTTAATAGAGGCAAACCGAATCAGTTGGGGAGCCTCGGGTCGAAATGGTGGCCAGATTATCGGAGGGTTTGGACACAACCCCAGCGCATTTCGAATGAATATCGGTGATGAAGGTGTCGATACCGTAGAAAAAATGAGTTCTGAGTGTGTTGATATCGTTAAGGAGCGTATTGAGAAATACAACATCGACTGCGATTTAAAATGGGGCTACTGTGAGGTGGCACTGAAAAAACGCCACTTAAAAGATTATCAGCAGTGGGCGGAAGAAGAGCCAGCCATAAAGCTTCTTGATCGGCAGCAGATGAAAGACTATGTCAATTCAGACATCTATTTAGGTGGATACTACCGTGAAGATTGGGGGCATATTCAACCTCTAAATTTATGTATAGGTGAAGCGCGAGCTGCCGAACAAATGGGTGCTCAAATCTTTGAACAGTCTAGGGTTATTGATATTCAGTATACCGATCGTCCTGTGGTCAAAACTGAGAAGGGACAGATTACGGCAGACAAGGTAATTTTGTGTGGTAACGCATATATGGGTGATTTAGTTCCTCGTTTGGATGATCGAGTATTGCCATCCACCAGTGTTATTATTGCTACAGAGCCCCTGTCAAAAGAGCAAGTGGCGCAGTGCATGGTGAAAGATGTTGCGGTCTGTGATTCCAGAACTGCGCTAGATTATTATCGCCTCTCTGCTGACAAACGCCTCCTTTTTGGTGGACTTTCAAATTATACCGGTCTCGAGCCAGCCAACGCCGAAGATGTTATGCGGTCGAAAATGGCTAAAGTTTTTCCTGCTTTGCGTAATGTACGAATTGACTATAAGTGGGCTGGCAATATGGCGATAAGTGTTCGAAGAATGCCTCAAATTGGTCGCATCAAAAACAGCAATGTACTTTACGTCACTGGCTACTCTGGTCACGGCGTTGCCCCCACGCATATGGCTGGTAGAATTCTTGCTGAGGCTGTTGATGGTGACTCTTATCGGTTTGATTTAATGAATAAAATGTTCCACCTACCTTGGCCGGGTGGGAAGTTACTGCGGCGTCCAGCCATGGCGGTAGGCATGATGTGGTACAAAATGCTTGATGCAATCTAGGTGATGTAATGACGAGACAAGTGCTGATTTTCTTACACATGGATGATGAGCACCCGGGCTATATTGCTGACTATCTTTATAAAAAAGGGATTCCCTACCGTATTGTTCGCAGCTACCAAGGTGAGGCCATACCTCAGTTGGACGAGAGTATGGCGGGGCTAGTCTTTATGGGCGGAGTAATGAGCGCCAATGATGATATTCCTTGGATAAGACAAGAAATTGCTCTTATTCACTCAGCACTACAAGCAAATATACCGGTTTTGGGGCACTGCTTAGGTGGACAATTAATTAGTAGGGCTCTAGGTGCACCAGTGACCACCAATCCCGTGGGTGAGGTGGGTTGGCATCAATGCTTCAAGCAGAACAATAATCATAGTATCGAATGGTTGGAAAACATCGGCAATCCCTTCATGATGTTCCACTGGCACTACGAGACCTTCGCAATTCCCGATAAGGCTCAGCTTTTATTTTCCTCCGACCACTGCCACAATCAAGCTTATAGTTATGGCGATAATGTTCTTGCTATGCAGGGCCACGTTGAGATGACCAAGCCGTTATTGACAGAATGGATTACTCGGTGGACAGATGACTTACAGGTCACGGCTCCTAGTATTCAGAATTATGAACAGATCAAAAAGTCTCTGTCGGCTAATATAGTCGCGCTCAATCAGGTTGCTGAGCAACTCTATAAGCGCTGGTCATCAACACTATCTCTTTAAAACGTTAAGGTAAATATTGTGAAAACTGAAGGTTATCGAGACAAATACAACCAGCATCTGTTGCATCCTTGGGGAGATCTCGGAACCCTAGGTGAAGACGATCAGAGTTCAGTGATTACCCGAGGCGAGGGTATTTATATTTACGATGCTGAGGGCAATAGGCTTCTAGATGGGCCGGCTGGTATGTGGTGCATGCAGACTGGATATGGTCGTCAAGAGATTGCCGATGCTGTTGCAGAACAAATAATGAATCTCAGTTATGCCACCAGTTTCTCTGTCATTAACAACCGCGAGGTAGAGCTAGCGGAGCGCATTGCCGCAAAAACGCCCGGAGATCTCAACCGCATTTATTTCACCACAGGCGGCTCCACTGCAGTTGATTCGGCATTGCGGCTGTGTCAATTAGCCAGCAATATAACCGGTCAGCCTCAGCGTAAGCATATTATTACCCGAGAAAAAGCCTATCATGGCAGCACATACTTGGCTGCTTCGATTACAGGTAAAGAGCGTGATAAGACTGCCATGGACATAAAGCGCGAGGGCATTCATTTTCTGTCAGCTCCGTGCCATTTTTACCACCCACAGTTTGAATCCGAAGAGACTCTCTGTGATTATCTGATAGATGAGTTAGAGCAAAAAATTCTTGAGATTGGGCCGGACAATGTCATGTGCTTTATTGCCGAGCCAATTCTTGCTAGTGGTGGGGTCATTGTGCCACCAGCAGAATATAATTATCGCTGCTGGGAGATGGTTAAAAAGCACAACATTATTTACATTGCCGACGAGGTGGTCACCGCCTTTGGTCGGCTTGGCCACTGGTTCGCCTCTGAGGAGGTGTTTGGTATCGTCCCTGACATCATTATTTTCGCCAAGGGTGTTACCTCAGGTTATATTCCCATGGGCGGTTATGCAGTCTCTGAATCTCTACTAGAGACTTTCACTGGTGATAATGCCGATGGCTGCCTGTACTCCAATGGCTATACCTGGGGCGGCACTCCGGTTGCCTGTGCCGCAGCTCTAGCAAGTTGGGATATTATTGAAAAAGAAAATATATTGGATAATGTTCACAAAGTAGGGCCTTATTTTCAGCAACAACTTCGCACCCTTCAGGATATTCCCTTGGTTGGTAATGTTCGCGGTGAGGGTCTTATGGCTGCGGTAGAGATGACTATTGAGGGCCATAACGAAGATGATCTGTTGGCTAAAGACTACGCCATCGGTGAGATGGTTGATCAGCACTGTCAGCGGTTGGGGCTACTGGTGAGACCGTTCATTAATATCTGTATTATTTCACCGCCACTGATTATTACCAAACAGCAGGTCGATGAGTTAGTCTCTATACTGCGCAGAGGGTTAGAGCTTGCCATGAATGATTTACGAGAGCAGGGTATCTGGGTCGATTAATAAAAACACAGATTGTAAGTGCCAAAGAGGAGTGTCCTATGTCAGATGAAGAGATTTTCGAGAGTTACTCAATGTTTGCTAATACCTTTAGCTACCTGGGGCTTCCTATTACCAGAGATATCAAATCAGCTGACCTTGTGGTGATGGGAATTCCCTATGATTTAGGTACTACAGGCAGAGCAGGTACTCGTCATGGGCCTCAAAGTATTCGTGCAGCATCGGCTAACCTGCGTTGGGAAGAGAAGCGCTGGCCATGGGCGTTTAAGGCATTGGATAAGGTCAATGCCATTGACTACGGTGACATTGAATTTAAGCCCAGTGAATCAGCGTCAATGATCGATACTGTCGTTGAACACGTTGGAGCTATTCACCAACAGGGTAAGAAAACCCTGAGTTTTGGCGGCGATCATTTTGTTACTCTACCCTTACTGCGAGCTGTCCATAAACATCATGGGCCAGTGGCTTTAGTGCACTTTGATGCTCATACAGATACCTATACACCTGAGGACGACACGACATCATGTTACGACCACGGATGTATGTTTTATTATGCCCCCAAAGAGGGGCTGATTGACCCCAATCACTCAATTCAGATTGGTATTCGCACTGAATACACGACTGATACTCATTTATTCCAAGTGATTGATGCTACCCACACTAATATCCTAACCAGTGAAGAAATAGTAGCGCAAATAAAAAGCAGGGTGGGCGATATGCCCGTCTATATCACCTTTGATATTGATTGTTTAGATCCGGCTTACGCGCCGGGTACAGGCACCCCAGTCGTTGGTGGAATAACCACAGATAAAGCGATGAATATTCTTCGAGGATTAGCAGGCATTAACATTGTTGGAGCTGATGTAGTTGAGGTGGCACCGGCCTATGATCACGCTGATATCACCGCTTTGGCGGGGGCCACTATTGGCCTTGAAATGATCTATTTGATGGCATCAACAGCAGAATAGAATCCTATACTTCGAGAGAGTATTTATAAAACTCAGTATCCCGTATGTAGCCTAGAGATTCATACAGTTGTTGTGCATTGACGTTATCAATCTCTGTTTCAAGATCAATCCGAGATGCACCTGAAGCCTTAGCGTGGGCAAGAGCGCTATTCATCAATGCTTTTCCAGCGCCTAATCGTCGAGCATCTTGTTGTACGTAGAGATCGTAAAGCACGCAGATTGTTGAAGCGTCTACACTGCAGTAGGTGCTGTAAAGCTGAGTAAAGCCAACAGGCCGCTCATCTACCCGTGCTACAAAGATCACTGAAGTGTCTGTACTAATGCGCTCATTAATATAGTTCTTAGATAACGCAACATCACTATTTTGTTCATAGAACTGTCGATATTGATCAAATAATACAGCAACGGCATCTGCATCCTCTGATGAGGCTCTGGTCACTTCGATGCTTTGGGCTACGTGATCTTGCCCATCTTCAAGAGCAGGCATGCTATAGCACCAAGGGAAAATGCTAGCTAAAAAGCTCAGACATACTTGGCGTGCGTCATCGCGGTCATAACTCTCGCCGGCAAAAAGAATTTCTTTCCAGACCTCATCGGTAATGCCAGAGATAGCATTAGCAATGGCTCGGGCGTTGATATCAGATTGTTTGCCAGCATCAGTAATAATTTGTTCGCACAGATTGAGTATTAATTTGAAGTTTTGTCGATCTAAATTGCCGCGAATACGCTGGTAATCCTCCCTGCCTCTGCTTTCAGAATCAAACGCATGCCAAACAGCCATTTTTCGGTGCTCAGTGATTTCAGGATCTAAAGATGCATCGATAATAGCTGCCAATCGTTTTGCAGGATCTGGCCCGGCGCTCTGTAAAGCATTAGCAATACCGCGATCAAATTCTTCGGAGACAAAGTTTAAGGTCTCAAGTAATAGAGATTCTTTGCTATCAAAATGAAAATTGACAGTTCCCGCTGTCAAACCAGCAATCGAACTAATCTTTGCCAGTGTTAGTTTAGAGAGGCCAAATTCGGCAATTGCAGTAATGGTGGCATCAATCAGAAGATTTCTGCGTTCCTGATGATTATCAGGCTTGGTGGTTCCCATGATAGTAGCCCTATTAATTGACTAATTGAATGCCTGTTTAAACCTCTATATGCTTGTATAGTGTGACACTGCTGAGCGATAAGCAACCCTTATTGCGATTTATGGCACCTCTAACAACAGGACGTATGATTATGGCTTACATCTTACCCGGCCCCAAAACCTCTGCAAGACTCCACGCTGGCAAAACGCTGTTTAGGCATGGACTCAATTATGATGACGACGCTGTGGCGTCCGCCGCCAGAGGTTTTATCCCACCTGCACAAATCATACTGGACAGGGCAGAAGGTGATTATGTATGGGATCTTGATGATAATCGATACATTGACTTCCAAAATGGTTGGGCAACTAACCCTTTAGGTAACTGCCATCCAGAAGTTCTGCAATCTGTGCAAGATGCTCATCAACGCTATGGCTATCACTGGGAGCACCCTCTTAGATTTGAGTTGGCCGAGCAACTGGCAGACATTATGCCGGGCAAGCAACTACCTCGTTTCACATTTGAGGTTTCTGGCACCGAGGCGGTCGAGTCTGCAGTTCACACCGCGCTTTGTTATAAAAAGCGACGCTATATCATTAGTTTTACATCTTCTTTTCATGGCGCCGGTATGGGTACCAAAGTTATCAGTGGCTACACTAGCGAGCACAACCTGTACATGGAACCTTGGGGCGCAGCGGTTATCAAGGCACCTTACCCTTATTCGCAAAACATTCCAGCAGACATGACTCCCGAACAATATGTTAACTATTGTCTTTGGTATTTAGAATCGCACATTCCTGAATATATTGTGCCAGCGGAGAACATTGCTGCGATTTTGGTCGAGCCAGGCTTGGCTGAGGGCGGCAACTGGATACCATCTGTTGATTTCATCCAGGGTATCCGTCGTATTTGTGATGAAAATGATTGGTTGATGATTGTGGATGAAGTACTTACGGGTCTTGGACGCACAGGCAAAATGTGGGGCATTGATCATTACGATGTTATCCCTGACATGATGGTCGTGGGTAAAAATCTCTCCGGGGGTGTTGAACCCTGTGCAGGAGTAGCTGCGCGTGATGAGATTTTAGGTGATAACCCACGTGCTAGTGCGGGTAGCACCTTCGCGGGCACTCCTGCAGGCTGTGCTGCAGGTTTGAAAACACTCGAGATCTTTCAGCGTGACAATGTGGTAGAGCAAGCGGCAGAGCTGGCAGATATCGCTCAGTCGAGAATGGCAGATTGGCCAGAAAAATACGCGATTGTTAGTGATGTTCGCTGCTTAGGTTTATTGATGGGTATCTCGTTTACTCATCCCGATAAAACTCAGTTCGGTGATGACTATGATGATAGTTATGTCGCTCGAACCGTTCGTAACGAAATGCTAGTCAATGGAGTGTGGGCCATTTGTGATACCGAACCCACGGTGCGCATGTACCCTGCGCTTAACATGGATAAACAGGTTTTTATTGAGGCTCTGGATATTATAGAGGCGGCCATACAAACTGTTGCAAAGGGTGCCCCGCTAGTGGGAGATTACCCAGCTATACCCAGTGGAGTTACTGGGTTTTAATGTTCCATCTTTTTTTACATTTTGCTGTGCCTGCCGCTGTTGTTGGCCTGCTTTATAGGCATCGCTGGCAGTCGGCCTACCTACTGATGATGGCAACAATGATGGTGGACCTCGATCATCTTTTAGCTAACCCTATTTATGATGCTAGTCGCTGTAGTATTGGTTTTCACCCGCTTCATCAGCCCTGGTTTATTTCTCTTTATGTGATTCTTTGCTTCATACCAAAAACCCGTATTATCGGTGTTGGATTGATCATTCATATGATTTTAGATTCTGTCGATTGCCAAACCACTAATGGGGTATGGATAAGCTAATAGAGTGTTGATTATCATAGCGCCATCAGTGCAATTTAAACTGTACTTAAATTCTTAAAAACGGACTTTATATTATGACAAAACTGAATCTTGGAGCCGTGGTGGCTCTGGCAGCTTCTTTAATGCTTTTTTCTACCGCTAAAGCAGATGAAGGTATGTGGCAACCCTACCAATTACCCGCTATTGCTGATGAGCTTGCGGATAAAGGACTTGAAATAGACGCTACATCAATTTCTAAATTGACTGAATTCCCAATGAATGCGGTGATTAGCTTAGGTGGTTGTTCAGCCTCATTTGTATCACCCAAGGGTTTGGTGGTTACTAATCATCATTGTGCTTATGGCTCCATATTGCACAACTCCACACCTGAGAATAATCTTTTGAAAGATGGTTTTTTAGCGTCTTCTTTTAGCGAAGAGCTGCCCGCCACGCCAGGGTCACGAGTCTATGTGACTGAAGAGGTGACGGATGTGACTGCAAAAGTGATAGCAGGCACTGAGAGTAAATTGGGAAATGCTTTCTATGAGGCCCTTGATGCTCGTGAAAAATGGCTAATTGCAGAATGTGAGAGCGAGGAGGGTTATAGGTGCCAAGTCTACAGTTTTCATGGTGGGTTGGAGTACTACTTAATTAAGCAGTTAGAAATTCGCGATGTACGCTTAGTGTATAACCCAGCAGGCAGTATTGGTAAGTATGGTGGAGACATTGATAACTGGATGTGGCCTCGGCACACGGGGGATTTCTCGTTTTATCGAGCCTACGTTTCTAAACAAGGGTTACCTGCGGATTACAGTGCTGACAATGTTCCCTATGAGTCTAAAAGCTTTCTAAAAGTGTCAGCAAAAGGTGTTAGTGAAGGTGATTTTGTGATGGTGGCGGGTTACCCGGGCCGTACAAATAGATATCGCACTGCCACTGAGGTTGAGAACCAGTTTGAGTGGGCTTATCCAGAGGCAAAAATACTGCGCGAGCGTTTTATCGAGATTATTGAGCAGACTGCGCCAGAGGGTACTGATGAGCGGATTAAGTACGAGAGCATGTTGGCGGGGTTAGCTAACTATGCAAAAAATTTCACCTCAATGATTGAGTTCTATGGAAAGTCCACCATGCTTGATGATCGCAAACGTCGCCAAGCGGAACTTGCAAATTGGATTGATCAAAGCGCTGAGCGTCAGGCAACCTATGGTAAGACACTAGCAACACTGGATATGCTTATTCAGGAAAGTCAGGCTCACAAGGCCAGAGACTTAATTGTCGGATACATGCGCTATACCACCATGCTACCCACCGCAACGCGCTTATATCGTCTGGCTAATGAGAAGTTGCTGGATGATATGGAGAGGGAATCCGGTTACCAAACTCGTGATATGACACGATTCAAGTCAGGCATGGAGCGGATTGATCGCCGTTATGCAGCTAGTGTTGAAAAAGCATTGTTATTTGAAATGCTAAAGCGTTACTCCGCATTGCCTATGGATGAGCGCTTTTCTGAGTTTGATAAGGTATTTAAGTTGGGTAAAACGTTTAATGGAGCCAAGTTACGGCGAACGTTGGACAGAATGTATTCAAAAACTAAGCTGAACGAATTGGATGTGAGGCTTGCTTGGATGGATAAATCTGTTGAGGAGTTTAAGGCTTCGAGAGATCCCTTTATTCAATATGCGGTGGCAATGTATGACACTAATATGGAGCAAGAGAGAGATGATAAAGAGCTAGCAGGCAAGTTAATGAAGGTTCGTCCTTTATACATGCAAGCGATTATTGCGTTTAACAGAGATCAGGGTAAACCGGTTTACGCAGATGCAAACTCTAGCTTGAGAGTGGCAGTAGGGCATGTAAAAGGGTATTCACCTCAGGATGGTTTGCGTGCTGAGCCCTTTACTCGATTAGAGGGGATTCTTGCCAAAGACTCTGGTGATGACCCGTTTGATTCTCCTAAGAAACAGTTAGAGTTGATCAAGCAAAAACAGTACGGTGATTTTTATGTCAAAGAGATTGATTCGGTCCCCGTTAATTTTCTTTCTACATTAGACAGTACGGGTGGTAATTCAGGGTCACCAACATTAAATGGCCGCGCTGAATTGGTTGGGTTACTGTTTGATGGTGTTTACGAAAGTATTATTGCGGACTGGGGTTATGACGATGATACGAACCGATCTATCCAGGTTGATAGTCGGTACATGCTTTGGGTGATGAAGTATCTGGATAAGGCTGATCGCTTG
>ENA-OWNS01000109-OWNS01000109.1-marine-metagenome-genome-assembly--contig:-NODE-109-length-42743-cov-9.320560_pt1 | contig 42743 bp, 27 predicted proteins | sample MGYA00238137_ERZ651772 | MGnify/ENA primary metagenome ERZ651772 (study PRJEB26903, sample SAMN06264699) | marine metagenome | isolation source: Columbia River Estuary | place: USA:Columbia River Estuary... | reverse complement strand
TGATAAAATATCCTAAAAAAATAAAAGCAGGAAGTGTCAACAACGATTTAATCCTAAATGTTGATTATGCGCCTACCTTGTTAAGTTTAGCGGGCGTCGAAACTCCAAATGATATGCAAGGAAAAAGTTTTGTCACCGTTTTAGAAAACAAAACCAAAGAACCTTTTAGAGATGCTGTGTATTACCATTATTACGAGTATCCTTATTGGCATAATGTGCAGCCGCATTATGGCATTAGAACAGACAGGTATAAATTAATCCATTACTATTATGATATGGATGAATGGGAATTATTCGATTTAGAAAAAGATCCTAATGAGACCAATAACATCTACGACACTAAAGAAAATACTGCATTGATTGCAACTTTAAAAACCCGGTTAGCATCGCTTAAAAAAGAAAATAAAATGGATTTGTCTGATGAAGAATTAAAAGAAATGACAGACATCAGAATTAAAAGACGTTACAGAGTTGAGCCAGCAAATTAAGTTTATGAAAAGAATAATTCTCTTACTATAGTTAACAAGTTCGAAATTATTTTGGGCTTCAGATAAAAAAAAGTATTCGAGATTTTAATGTAAAACCTTCAAATAGTGCAGCGTTAAATAAAATAAATCTTCAAAAAGCGATAGATTGGGCTTCATTAAAAGGCGCTTCTTTTTGGTTGGAACCGTCTGAAGAACCTTATCATATAAATGGTGGTATTATTTTAAGAAATAATGTATCTCTAATTGGTGTTCACGGACAAACTTCTAGAGGAACAAAACATTCAACAAAGAATCAACCGGTTGGAAGTGTCTTTAAAATTACAGATCAAAATAATGTATTTATTACTTTAGAATCTGTAACACAGATAAAAAGTTAACCGTTTCTGTAATAGGAGGTAGATTTAGAAATTATATGAGCGATTCTCCAATTTTTATTGAAAATAAAAAAGCTGTTGTTTAGTTTTCTGCTTTTTTTGATAAAAATAAAAACGTGTTTAATGAAATTATAAAACCTTCCAACTAAAATTATTTAGAAAGTGGATAAAAATCTTCCTCCAATTTTATCGTATTTACAAGTGAATTTGGTTTTTTAAAAATTCTGATGGAAGCACCCCAAACATATTTTTTTTTCTGATACATTTTTGTTAAAATAGCTTTCATCGTTTCAAAAGGGATAATTTTAATAGCTCTTTTTATTGGAAACCAAGCTATATCTGTACATCCTGGGGGAATTTTTAATTCACCTGATTTGTATTTTGCACTGTAATAATTAAATAATATTGGGTATGTACCTTTATTATAATAAAAAGTAAATAAACCACGTAAACGTAAATCTTTGAACTTTATACCCAATTCATCTGCCATAAAACCTGAAAATTCAGAAATAGTTCTAGGATCAACATATTTTTTCCCAGCTAACTCCCAAATGCCATTATACTTTACTAATAAAACCTCATTTTTTTTATTGGTTACACATAACTTAAAGTACGAAAAATTATTTTGTTGGGCAGAGAGGTTATAAGAGTTTAAAATAACAAGAAAAAATGAAAACAATATTTTGTTTAAAATACTAATATTAAGTTTTTGGAAAATCATATTTCGTAAATTAATTAACAACTTTTATTACACGTGTAATATATTGATTATATTTGATAATCAAATCATAAACTGGTGAAAAAAAACTATGTATGCAAGTTTGCTAATTCTTTTGATTGTTTTCAATCATCTAACAGCATATTCACAAAATAAATTAATATGTAAAGTAAATGTATTTATTGGTACAGGTGGTCACGGACATACTTTTCCACATGCAATGGTTCCTTTTGATGCAGTTGCCTGAGGTCCAGATTGGGAAACCCAAGGGTGGGATGCTGCCGGTGGTTATCATTATGATGCAAAAAATATTTTAGGTTTTAGTCAAGTACATTTAAGTGATACAGGCTTAATAGAAGGTGGTGATTTACTCCTAATGCCAACAGTAGAAAAGATAAAAGTAGACCCAGGAACTGATGAAAACCCCGATGCTGGTTATCGTTCACGCTTTTCTCATACTGATGAAAAAGCAACTCCTGGTTATTTTTTTTAGCAAAAAAAATATTCGAGGATAAATACTATACGTTCTTTGATAAGATTCATTAATTTAAAATCAAGAGTTATGTTTCATTTTTTACACGTAACCATAGATACTTTATATTGTAGTACTTAAATTATTTTATTTAGTAATGCAGGTTAATGTTTTATTAGTGCTTTATTAATAAGCAGGTATTATTATTGTACTATTAAGAATAGAAGATGCAAAGACGAAATTTTATTAAAAGAACTGCGGTACTATCTGCTGCTGCATTTATATCTCCAAGAATATTCGCAACCGCAAATAGCTACAATACTAAAAAAGAAATTTTTAAAGGATTTATAGTTTCCGATTCGCATTTTGGTTGGGCACATAAAATGCAACCTACCATTGAAGAGCAAGCAGCAGCTGTAAAAAATATTTTGAATAAATTTCCAGATTTAGATATTTTTTTAGATACTGGGGATGCTCATCATAACGATCATCATAACAATGCAAACCCACACAAAGCCCGAAAAGATTGGGTAGATATTATACAAGGTGGTTGTGGCCAACTTCCTTTTTATTACGTAATTGGGAATCACGAATTACGCTCAAATGAAGATGATGATCCAGAAATGCGTTCAAATATTATGGGGAGTAATACCTGCAGACCCTATTATAGTTTTGATATGCAAGGCATTCATTTTATCTCTTTCCCACAACTGATTAGAGCTACCTATATTACAGAAGAAGCTTGGGATTGGTTGGATTTAGATTTGGCAATAAACAAAGACAAAACCATTGTAATGTTATCTCACAATAATATTATTGGCACAACAAGAGGAAATGAAAATGGATATAGAGGTGTAATGGATAGTGATAAAATGATTGACATTTTTAAGAAAAATAAAAATATTATTGCTTGGATGCACGGACATAATCATAATTTTGAAGTCATAAATAGAGATGATATGTTATTCGTTTCTAATGGAAGAATTGGTGGTTTTGATCCTAGTAGAGGTAAATATGGTATAGGAGGTGTTTATTTTGAAATCACAAAAGAGATGCTAACTGTAAAATGTTATTCCGCAGAAAAAGATATGTTTTTAGATTCTTTTGATGTGTCTTTAAGTCAAACACTTGATGTAAAAACTACATTTGATAACAAAGCAGATTTCGCTTACAGTTATGGAGTTGGTGGAGCAGTAAATGGCGAACGTATTCCTGCATATCATCATCACGTTGGTGAAAATACCAAATCAGAATTATTTTTAACAGGTTGTGAAAATGCGGTTATTAACGATGATCACGCAATGACAAAATACACAGAACGAAAAGCGTATCATGGATTAGATAAAATTTTGTTTGCTGCAAAAGTGAATCACGGAAATGCTGGTTTTGTATATACAAATCCTGGAATTCGTTTAAAGGCAAATGATAATTGGTGGACTACCTTAACAATGCCATCAGATAATTATGATAAATATTCGTATTACAGATGTCCATTGGGTCAAAAATACGAAGCGAGTATCGATTTAGATGTAAAAGGTATTAAAGGTACACAGCGTTTATGGTTTCGATTGCATATTTATGACATTAACGGACGTAAATTAAGAATTGTACAGTCAGATCAAATCATCTTAGGGGATGGAAGACAACAATTCGATTGTTTATTAGATGTGCCAATCTTGCCAGAATTTGATACGATTTATAGCAATCCAGAAAGTGATAATTTAGTAAACATTGCTGTAGAAGCTTCCTTTACTGGGATGAATACAGATGTAGATATTATCTATCTAAAATTAGAACAAGAACATACCTCTTTAAATACAGTAGATGCTGGTGTAATTATTGATGGAAAAAGCCACCAAACCTCTGGTGTTTTGGCAAAAGGAGATATTAAAAAGATTGATTTAGGGAAACCTCTAGAAACAAGAAGTGTCAATCAAATTTCAACATCAGGAAACAAAAGAGTTACCTATTTAGTACGTCATTCAAATATGAAATGGCAAGTCAGAAATGCCACAGTAACGTATTTAGATAATCATATTAAAATAGGCAAAATAAGAAACCATATTTCGGATAAATTAGAGATTATTATCTCTCCACTTCAAAAAAATATAGGTCCTTATTTACATAGAGTTCGCTATGCAGAAAACATCAAATTAGTGCCTTATCAATCAAAAAACAGATCAATAAAAGCCACTATAGAAAATGTATTTCAAAATGCAGAAGTAGATTTTTATAGTACTAAAAAGCCAAAAGTGGTTGCAGGTGTTACCAGTTGGATTTATAAAGACAATATAGTCACCGCAAAAATATCAAAACCCACAACTGTTCTTGTTACGTTTTAAATAAAATAGCTCATGATGAAATCAAAAAATAATTTCAAACCACTACTTATTGTGAGTTTGCTTTCGACCATTTTTTTTAGCTCCTTTAAAGTTCATGGACAAACTACAAAATCAAAAGAGGAGACGTATTTAGTAGATTACGTAAATCCTTTAATGGGTACAGATTCTAAAAAAAGCATGTCTAACGGAAATACCTATCCTGCAATTGCCACACCTTGGGGAATGAATTTTTGGACACCAATGACCTCTAAAATGGGAGATGGTTGGGCCTATAATTACGATGATGATAAAATACGAGGCATCAAACAAACACATCAACCAAGTCCTTGGATTAACGATTATGCCGCATTTTCTTTCATGGCAGTAACGGGTGAATTAAAGTATCAAGAAGATGAAAGAGCCTCTTGGTTTTCACACAAAGCAGAAACAGTAAAACCATATCATTACAGAACCTATCTGGCAGAATATGATGTTGTTGCAGAGGTTACACCTACGTCTAGAGCTGCACATTTTAAATTCACCTTTCCAGAGGCAGATTCTTCCTATATTATGTTAGATGCTTTTTTTAAGGGGTCTATGGTTAAGATTTTACCAAAAGAGCGTAAAATTATTGGCTATTGCAGAAACAATAAAGGGGGTGTTCCAGTTAATTTTCATAATTATTTTGTAGCAGAATTTGATAAAGATTTTGAAATGATGCATACTTGGAAAGACAACTGGGAACTTCAAAAAAACAACTTAAATAGCGAAGGAAAACACGTTGGTGCAATCATCGGTTTTAAAACCAAAAAAGGAGAAGTTGTAAACGTAAAAGTGGCATCGTCTTTTATAAGTCTAGAGCAAGCACACATAAATTTAGATAGAGAAATTGGAAAAGATACTTTTGATCAAACAAAAGAGAAAGCAAAAAATGCTTGGGAAGAGGAGCTGAGTAGAATTAAAATTGAAGATGATACGATAGACAATATTAGAACTTTTTATTCGTGTTTATACAGAGTCTTATTATTTCCAAGAACCTTTTATGAGTTTGATGCAGATAATAAAATAGTGCATTACAGTCCATACAATGGTAAAGTATTACCAGGTTATATGTTTACAGACAATGGTTTTTGGGATACGTTTAGAGCCGTTTTTCCATTTTTTAATATGATGTATCCAGAACAGAATAATAACATTATGGAAGGTTTAGCTAACACATACAAGGAATCTGGATGGTTGCCAGAATGGGCAAGTCCTGGACATAGAGCTTGTATGATTGGTTCTAATTCTGCACCTATTATTGTAGACGCTTATTTAAAAGGAAATATCAAAAATGAAGAAACTGCAGAAATTTTATTTGAAGCCATTCTTAAAAATGCAACTGTAGAAGAAGGAAGACCTGTAAGATCTGTAGGTAGAGAAGGTTTACATTATTACAACACTTTAGGCTATGTACCTTATGATGTAAATATTAGAGAAAATGCAGCCAAAACATTAGAATATGCCTATGCTGATTTTACGATTGGGCAAATGGCAGAAAAAATGGAAAAAAACAAAATTGCTAAAAAGTATTATGAGCAATCCTATAGGTATAAAAATGTATTCGATCCCTCCACAAATTTAATGCGTGGTAAAAATAAAGACGGTACTTTTCAAAGTCCTTTTGATCCTCTAAAATGGGGTGGTGCTTTTACAGAAGGAAATAGTTTACATTACACCTGGTCTGTTTTTCAAGATATAGATGGATTGATTAATTTAATGGGCGGAAAAGAAAATTTCATCAAACAATTAGATGGTGTTTTTACAATGCCACCAAAATATGATGCATCCTATTACGGAAAGGTAATTCACGAAATTAGAGAAATGGAGGTTGCAAATATGGGCAATTATGCACACGGAAATCAACCCATACAACATATGATTTACCTCTACAATTATGCAGGTGTTCCATACAAAGCTCAAGATAAAATCAGAAAAGTTTTAACCAAACTATATACACCAACTCCAGATGGCTATTGTGGTGATGAAGATAATGGCCAAACTTCTGCTTGGTACGTTTTTAGTGCTTTAGGTTTTTATTCTGTAACGCCTGCAACTGATGAATTTATTATAGGAAGTCCCTTGTTTAAAAAAGCAACATTACATTTAAGAAACGGAAATACCTTTATAATTGAAGCAAAAAACAATTCAAAAAATAACTTTTATATTCAGTCTGCAAGTTTAAATAATTCTGATTACCAAAACAGTTTTATTAAATGTAGCGACATTCAAAAAGGAGGTTTTTTAGAATTTGAGGTATCTAATACTCCAAATAAAAGTTGGGGAAGTAAAAAGCAAAACGCTCCTTTTTCTTTGAGTCTAAAAAAATACAAATAGGTATCAATAAATACTTTTTAAATAAAGTAAAACTTAAATTCAAGTAATAATTAATAAAAAGTGATATGTTTCATTTTAGTCCATTTGTTTTATCATCTAATTCTAGATCTGCTTTAGTTCTTTTTAGTTTTTTATCGACTCTTTTTTTGAACCCTTTAAATGCCCAAGATAGTTTACTCTCTAAAGACTCTTTTAGTATTTCAAAACCACAATTTACTAAAGTAGGTAAAGGTCTATGTAAAGTGCAAGATGGCGTTCTTGCAACACGTGACTCCTATGCTTCTATTGGGAGCACGGAATGGGAGAATTATACGATCAGTTTTGAGGCAAGAACCCCAAAAACTGAAGAACAAGTACAAATATGGTTTGGTTTTAGAGAACAAGGAAGAAACAACCGTTATTTAGTTGGTTTTAAAGGAGGGTTTCAAAATGATATTGAAATAGCTCGCATGGGGCTTATGGGGGATGATCGATTTTTGGGAATTAGAAACTTAGATTTTAATCCAACTTTAGGTGTGTGGTATGCTTTTAAAATAGAAGTATGTAAAAATCGTTTTAGAGTTTTTATAAATAATGAAAACACTCCAAGAATTGACGTAATTGATGATAAAGGAGATATGTTAACTAAAGGCAAAGTAGTTCTTGGTGGCGCTTGGATAAAGAATGAATTTAGAAATTTGGAAGTTACAAGGCTTTCAGATACTTATATGGATCCTATTAAGTCTAAAGAATACTCTTACTATTTAACCCCTAAACTGAAAGTTGAAAAGCGAATAAAAGAAAGAAAACAATATAAAAAAGTAAAAATTTCTCATATAAACCCAATACGAACAACAATTTCTTTAGATGGCAATTGGTTGTTTAAACCAGATCATGAGTTAATAAATAGAGAACAAGCAATTGACGCTAATTCATCTGATGACGATTGGCATATTTTGGAAGTGCCAAATTTTTGGAACCCTTCTCGTATATGGTTACATGGTGAAACTTTTATGGATGAAGAACACCAAAAAGGGGCTTCTGATACTTATTTTCAAAAAGAAACTGACCGTTGTGAAAACTACACTTTCGATTATAAAAAAACAAATATTGGATGGTATAGGCAATGGGTTGATTTACCAGATTCATTAAATGATAAAAATATAGAACTAAATTTTGATGCTGTTTCAAAAATGGCAGAGGTTTATGTGAATGGCAAACTTGCAGGAAACAACAAAGGCATGTTTGGCGAAATTAAATTAGATATTACTAAATTCCTTAAACCAGGTAGTAATTTAATTGCCGTTAAGGTAATGAAGGATTATACTAAAGATATTAAAAATGCTAATGAAATTGCTACAATAGCCGTTACTGTAGAGGTAACAAACCAAATGCTAAAAGATATACCTCACGGTTTTTTCCGTGATGAACCCGTAGGTATTTGGCAGCCAGTGAAGTTAATAATTACAAATCCTGTAAAGATTGTAGATACTTATATTAAACCAAATTTGACTGGAGCACGTTTTGAAATACAACTAAGAAATACAAGTAAATTAAAAAAGATATTTAATTTAAATACGTCTATAAAAGAAAAGGGGACAGATGATATTTTAATTGAAAGGGAATCAATAAAAAAAATCATACTAAAAGAGGGTGAGTATAAAACAGTCACTTTTGAAATTAATAATCTAAATCCCAAATTATGGTCTCCTGAAACCCCTAATTTATATAGTTTTAATTTTAATTTAAAAGAATCCAAAACTAATAAATTATTAGATTCAGAAACAATCCAATCTGGATTTAGAACATTTGAAACCAAAGGAGATTATTTCTATTTGAATGGAAAACAATATTGGCTGCGAGGTGCGAATCATACGCCCCATGCTTTAGGTATTAATGATGCAGATTTGGCAAACAAAACTCTTCAAATGTATCATGATGGAAATATTGCAGTAACTAGAAGTCATACAATACCATATAGCGAAGTTTGGCTAAAAGCAGCAGACGAAAAAGGAGTAGGAGTAAGTTATGAAGGTACTTGGCCTTGGCTTATGATAGGAATTGGAGAAGGATCCATACCTAAAAAAGAATTATTGAATATTTGGTCTAATGAATGGATTAGATTAATGAAAAAATATCGAAATCACCCATCTTTATTATACTGGACAATTAATAATGAAATGAATTTTACTCACAAAAAAGATAAATTATCTAAAATGGAACAGAAAATGCAAATTGTATCTGATGTGGTAAAGCAAATGCGTATTGCAGACCCAACTCGTCCAATATGTTTTGATTCAGGGTATACTAGAAAAGCAGTTAAGAATAACCCTAACAAGAACTTTTTTCAAAAATACGATGATGGAGATATTGATGATGGTCATAATTATCAAGGATGGTATAATACCTCAGTATTTGATGTATTCGACAAAAAACAACTTCTAAACAGAAAAACGAATGGACGCCCTTTAATTTCGCAAGAATGGTCTTCGGGATATCCAAATACAGAAACTGGACACCATACACGTTCCTATTTATGGCAACATCAAAATACACAAACCCATATAGGAAATCAAGCGTATCCTTTTGGAAACCCTTCCTACAGTTTAGAAAATAATGCTTTTTTAACTTCAGAATTAGTAGAAGCTGTTAGAAGAACGCATGATAAATTAGCTGGTATGCATAATTTCTCAAGCATCACATGGTTTCAGAATGTGTATGATGCAGAAAAAGTGAAACCATATCCAACGTATTACAGGATGAAAAACTCCTTAAACCCAATATTGATCAGTGCTGAATTATGGGGTAGACATTATTTTACTGGAGATAAATTACCTACACGTTTTTGTATCGTTAATGATAAATTAAATGGAGAAGATTTAGAGGCATCTATTTTAGAATGGGAGATCACTTACGAAGACAATAGAATTGTTTCTTCTGGAGAATATTCTATTCCTAAAATCGCTCACTATTCACGTAAATGGTTAACTCCAAATATAATTTTGCCTGAAAATTTTTCAGGAAATAGATTAGATGGTAAACTAAAACTGTATTTAAAACAAAATAGAAAAGTTGTTGCTAAAAATGAATATAATCTTCTCATAGCAAAAAAATCTTGGGTAAAACCTTTACATAATTCTAAAAAAATTATTGTCGTAGATTTTGATAATAATACAATACCTGTTTTAGATATGTTGAATTATAAATATAAAAAAGTAAATAACTTAAAGGAGGCCTTCAGCAAAAAAGCAGATATTTATATTGTCTCTGGTTTATCTGATGTTAAAGAATTTGATGCTAAAAAAGCTAAATTAATTTTAGACAATGTAAATAAAGGAGCAAAAGTACTATTATTAAAAACTGGTGAAAAAGCTACTGCTATTTTTCCAAAGCATATTACTAAATACCTTAACAAAAAGATGGAAACAGCTCATATAGATATAACAGAATCAAAAGTTTTTAAAGATTTAGAATATTTTGACTTACGTTATTTTTCAAATCCCAAAGCAGAAAAACCATTAGTTTACTCCGGTCTATATCAAATTAATGAAAGTAAGTCAAATATAGTATGCATAGCATCTGGATGTCAACACAGATATGCCAGAGGCCAAGATAGAAGAAAAGAAATGTTAACTATGAAAGGGTTTCCGATAATCTCTATTACAAATAAAGGAAAAGCAGTATTTTCGGAAATGATGACTAATAAAGGTTTGTACGATCCTGTTGCTGCAAAATTAATAATCAATTTAATTTCAGAAACCTTAGAATAAAGATATCAACCTTGCATTTATAAAATGGAAAATTTGCTATTTTCTTTGAGTAGAACAAAATAGAATTATATCACAGTATTAAATTGATTATAAATGAAAGCTAAAAAAATATTTTTTTTAATGATTAGTATACTTTTTTTAGGATGCTTTTCATCGAAGTCACAGGTTGGTAATCCCGAAAAAACAAAGAAAAATCAGAAGCCAAACGTTATTTTTATTCTAACAGATGATCAAGGTTCTATGGATGTAAATTCTTATGGAGCAAAAGATTTGGTAACTCCGAATATGAATTACATTATAGAAAACGGAGTCAGTTTTACTCAATTTTACGCCTCGCCTGTTTGTTCGCCTTCAAGAGCTGCTTTATTAACGGGTAAAACTCCTCAAAGAGCAGGTTTATCAGGAAATGCTGTGCCAAATTCAAAAGTAAAAAAAGGACTTCCTGGTACAGAATACACTATGGCAGAAATGTTTAAAGATGCAGGTTATGCTACAGCTCATATTGGAAAATGGCATTTAGGCGATGCTCCAGAAATGACTCCAAATGCTCAAGGGTTCGACTATTCTTTTGGTCATATGGTTGGCTGTATAGATAATTATTCGCATTTCTTTTATTGGAGTGGACCTAACAGGCACGATTTATTCAGAAACGGAAAAGAAGTCTATTATGATGGACAATTTTTTCCTGACTTAATGGTCAATGAAGCTTCTACTTTTATTGAAGACAATACAAAAAATCCTTTCTTTATGTATTTCGCTGTGAATATGCCGCATTATCCCTATCAAGGCGATGCAAAATGGTTAGACTATTATAATGATAAAGGAGTTTCATATCCCCGAAATTTATATGCTGCATTTATTTCAACTTTAGATGATAGAATTGGTGCACTACTTAAAAAACTAGATGAATTAGGGATCAAAGACAATACTATTATTGTATTTCAATCTGATAATGGCCATTCAACAGAACAACGTGCGCATTTTGGCGGAGGAAACGCTGGGCCTTATAGAGGTGCAAAATCGAGTTTGTTTGAAGGGGGCATTCGAGTTCCAGCAGCCATCACTTGGCCAAATAAAATTCAAAAAGGCGCCATTAGAAATCAGTTTGGAGTAAATTCAGATTGGATGCCAACTCTGGCAGAATTATGTGGAATTAAACTTGATTCACAAGATTTGGATGGTAAAAGTCTAGTTGACATCATCAATAATGAAAAAGAAAAAACTCGGCATACAGAGGGCTATTGTTGGCAATATCAAGATATGTGGGTGGCACGCAAGGGAAATTGGAAATTGTTAGGGAACCCAAGAGATACTAGCAAGAAAACATATAAATTAAAGGAAAAAAGATTCTTGGTAAACCTTGATGATGATATTGGTGAAACTATAAATTTGGCTAAAAAACACCCAAATAAAGTTATCGAATTAGAACAACACTATAGGAATTGGTTAAAAAAAAATAAAAACTAAAGTAAAATGAAAAATCTATCTTATACAGTATTACTATCGCTTATTTTAATTGGATGTTCTAGTGCTAAACCAAAACCCGTACAAGAAACGAAACAACCTAATATTCTTTTTATCATGTCTGATGACCATACGAAGCAAGCTTGGGGAATCTACGGTGGGGTTTTAAAAGACTATGTACAAAATAGAAACATAGAAAGGTTAGCGAACGAAGGAGTTGTTTTAGAAAATTGTTTGGTTTCAAATTCAATTTGCACGCCAAGTAGAGCTACCATACTGACAGGACAGTATAGCCATAGAAATGGTATTACAACATTAGGAAAAGGGTTAAGTCCTACGTATGATAATATTGCTAAAGAAATGGGTAAAGGAGGTTATCAAACCGCTATAATTGGTAAATGGCATCTAAAACAAGAACCAAGTGGTTTTGATTATTATTGTGTCTTGCCAGGTCAAGGCTTGTATAATAATCCGATTATGAAAACCAAAGAAAATTGGAAAGACTATAATAAAGGAGGAAAAATATACGAAGGTTTTAGTGCTGATATCATTGCAGATAAAACAATAAATTGGATTGAAAATAGAGATAAATCAAAACCATTTATCTCTTTTTGTCATTTTAAAGCGACACATGAACCCTATGATTATCCAGAGCGTTTCTCTAATCTATATAGTAATGAAACAATTCCAGAACCGACCTCATTGTATGATAACGGACCCAATACTACAGGACGTTCACTAATTGGTCAGTCTATAGATAGTTTGGGAAAGCGATATGTTTTTTCAACAAATAATCCTGATAAAAGGTCAGATTATATGCAATATCCAGAATTGCCTTTTTCTATTGATGGATTAAGTAAAAAAGAAGCAAGAAGTAAAGTCTATCAAAAATTCATAAAAGATTTTATGAGATGTGGTGCTGCAATTGATGATAATATTGGTAAGCTTTTAGATTATTTAGAGGCAGCTGGTTTAGATGAAAACACAATCGTTATTTATACAGCAGATCAAGGATATTTTTTAGGAGAACATGGTTGGTTTGATAAAAGATTGATTTATGAAGAATCCATTCATATGCCATTTGTAATTCGGTACCCCAAAGAAATTCCCGCAGGAAAACGCAATAAAGATATTATAGAAAATGTAGATTTTTCAGCATTATTTGCAGATTATGCGGGTATAAAATATCCAGAAAACATGCAAGGTAAAAGTTTTAGAGAAAATTTAAAAGGCAACACTTCTAAAGATTGGAGACAATACGGGTATTACCGTTATTGGCAACATCAAAAAGACAGACCGGGCCATTTTGGAATTCGTGGAAAGCGTTATAAATTAGCTTTTTACTATGGAAAAGGGTTTAAAAATAATCATAAACAAGCAGATGAAAATACAAAATTTTGGGATTTTTACGATTTACAAAAAGATCCTAATGAGCTCCATAACGCCTATAAAGATTCAACATATCAAAAGGTTATAACAAAATTAAAAAAGGAACTTCTCAAACAAAGAGAGCTTTTAGGCGATACAGATAAAGATTCTAAAAAGATACAAAATAGTATCAAGACGTATTGGGATAGTGCATCTTAAAAAATTAGTATTCAATAATTTAGTAAAGATCAATGATTCTAATATAAATGGTATTGTTTTTAAGGGTGTTGTGTTTTGATACTTAAAAAGACAGGAAATTTTTGAGCTACCTAAATCTATGAGTTTTTCTGCAATATTACTCGCGATATAAGAATCTATACCAATAAGAAAATTTATTGTGCGGCATTAAAGAAATTAATAATTAGTAAATAAAAAATGTATAATAATGGGAGTTGGAAAAACGATGATATTTTTTTGTGCTGTGTTATCTTTTCACATGATCGCGAATTGTCAAAAAACACAAGTCACTCAAAAACCTAATATTCTACTCATTTGTGTGGATGACCTTCGCCCGGAATTGAAGAGTTTTGGAGCAGACTATATTAGCTCGCCAAACATTGATCATTTGGCAACAGAAGGAATTAAATTTCAGAAACATTTTGCAAATGCTCCTAGTTGTGGACCATCTCGATATACTTTATTAACAGGGCAGTATGGAACAGCAGGAAATAATGCGCTTTTTCTTCGGGCAAATAAAATAAAAGAGGGCACAAAAATAATAAATAAAAGTATGCCAGAGTGGTTTAAAACACATGGTTATACAACGGTTTCGGTTGGGAAAGTATCTCATCACCCTGGAGGTAGAGGTGGTAAGGATTGGAATGATAGCACAAAAATAGAGATGCCAAATGCATGGGATAGACATCTTATGCCGGTTGCGGAATGGGAGCATCCACGGGGCATTATGCACGGATTGGCTAACGGAGAGATTCGCTTAAAATCAAGTGATATGAACGTTTTTCAAACATTAAAGGGAACTGATAATATATATCCAGATGGGGCAATTACAGAGGAGGCATTGAAACAATTAAAAGAACTCACTACAATTAATAAAAATCCATTTTTTCTTGCCGTAGGAATTATCAAACCACACCTGCCTTTTGGTGCGCCAAAATCTTATTTTGATCAATATGAAGGTGTTCAACTTCCTTCAATAGAACACCCTGGAAAACCAGAAGGGAGGAGCACATGGCATGGTTCTGGTGAATTTAAGCAATATAATCGTTGGGGTAAAAACGCGAATACAGATACCGTTTTTGCGGATGAAGTGCGTCGTCATTATGCAGCTTGTGTTAGTTATGCGGATGCTCAAGTGGGGAAAATTCTCGCAGAATTAAAACGTACTGGAGCGGATGAAAATACCATCGTTGTCCTTTGGGGTGACCATGGTTGGCATTTGGGAGAACACGCAATTTGGGGAAAACACAGTTTGTTCGAGGAATCGTTACATTCTCCTTTAATAATTCACTATCCGGGTATGAAACACAAAGGCGCTAACACAGATGCGATCGTGGAGACCTTGGATATTTTTCCGACATTATGTGATTTAACAGGAATTGAAATTCCTAAGTATACCCAAGGGGTATCACTGAAAGCACTATTAGAAAATCCGGAAATACCTGGTCACACGGCTTTAGCATATAAAAAAGGGGCTTCAACAATAAGAACTTCAACGCATAGGATGATACTTCATCAGGACGGATTTGTAGAATTGTATGATCATACTACTGCAGAAAAGGAAACAAAAAATGTAGCTGTAAAATACCCAAAATTAGTTGAGGAATTAAAGAATGCTTTAAATACTAGATTAAATTAATTAAATAACAACATATGATTTTAGCAACTAGATGTATCTTTATAGTAGTATTCGTTTTAAGTAGCATGCTAACGAATGCTCAAACAAAAATAATTGCGCATCGCGGATTTTCAGGAATAGCTCCCGAGAACACGCTTATTGCTTTTCAAAAGGCTATTGAATGTAAAGCGGATTATTTCGAGTTGGATGTTCATAGAACCAAGAATGATTCTATTGTTGTTATTCACAATTCATCTATAGATAAGACGAGCTCCAATGGTTTTAAAGGAGAAATTGCCGAAATGAATTATAGTGATTTAACTGCTGTTAAAGTAGGTTACAGTGCTAAATTTGGTGATAAATATGAAAATGAAAAGATTCCAACTTTAAGAGAAGCCCTTGCGTTGGCAAAAGGAAAGATTAAGGTCTGCATTGAAATAAAGGTTTATGGAACAGAGAAAGAGGTTCTTAAAATTGTAAATGACCTTGGAGTAAAAGAGGATGTAATCATATTTTCTTTTAAGTACCCCGTATTAGCCAAAATAAGACAACTGGATAAGAATATTCCAATCCTTTGGCTCATAAATAAAGCAGATAAAATGACCCTAGAGTATGCTAAAATTATTGAATTGAATGCTATTGGAGTTGGTCCTGAAACTACGGTTACAAAAGAGTATCTAAATTTTGCGCATGAGAACGGAATTGAGGTGTGGAAATGGACCGTAAATAAAGAAGATGAAATGCAACGATTAATTGATCTTGGATTAGATGGTTTAATCACTGATTTCCCTAATAAAGCGTTAAACAAACTAAGCACAATACAAAATAAACGCCATTAAAACAGGCGCTTATTTAAAATATTGTTAAAGCCATCAATAGTGATATTTAAAAAAAAGATGGTATTTGTAGTTTTTCTAACTTGCTAACAATTAATTTTGTTTCCTCTAAAAAGATAGGAGTTAGGATGACCGCCGTTGGTTTCATTTCTAACAAAGAAAGGAAGAAATCATTTTCGTGTATTACTTTTCCTCCATTTTTAAAATCATTTCTTTTCTTTAAATTCACTTTAAAGGTAATGTCAAATTCAGGTGGTACTTTGATCATCCGTAATTATAAAAACAATGTTTGGTTTTTTATTTTTAAGTGTTTCCTGTAAAATTATACTTCTTAATTAATCAAGAATTTTTTAGAGAAAAATTTAGTAGGTGTTTTACCTACTAATATATAAATACCAGTTTGTAATGAATTCGCATTTACTCTTTGATTTTGAGCTACATCTTTTAAGGTTAAAATTTTAACTCCTAAAATATTATATATTTCAATGGATACTGGTTCTGTTATTGTATGTTGTAATTCTAAAATTTTTGACGATTTATTATAATAAACAGAAAGTTTAGTTGCTAAAAAATCTTCTTTTTCTGAAGATAAGGTTAAGCCTGAATTCCATGATCCAGCATCATTACCATCAGAACCAAAATCAATAGGGCTGTCTTCCGAACTAGATACAGAATCATATTCAACATACCCAGAAGTTTCATTAAACATTAAGTTAGAAGATGTTAAATCTGCTTCAATTACAGATGTTGAAAACACATCATTTCCTCCATCACCTACTGCAGTTAAAATAGGTATTATTGTTTTAGTAATTGAGTGGTCTAATGTCAATTCTACTGGATTACCTATTCCGATATCCGATGTACTCGTTCCGGTCCCATCGTCTACAATGTTACCATAGATCAAAGAATTTGAAATTGTAAAAGGTCTAGTGCCTTCAATTCGTATTCCTCCTCCTCTAGATTGATTCAATGTTGAGTAGATTACTTTATTATTAAACACAGTAGTATTGGTAATGCTACTGTTGGCATTTGAACCTCCTAAGTACATTGCTCCTCCATCAATAGATGTTGCGGTATTATTTACAAAAGTACTGTTGTTCAAAACGAAATCTACACCATTGCCTGTTACAGCAATTGCACCACCTCTAGTTCCAGAGTTTCCGTTAAAAAGAGATCCAGAGATGTTTACATTTACAGAATTTCCAGCGACAATAGCTCCTCCTTTATCTGATGATGTATTGTTTTCAAAAACACAACCTGTTATGTTCAAATTTCCGTTGGAGGCTAATATAACTCCACCACCTGCGTTGTTAGATACAGAATTTCCAGTAAAGGTACAGTTCTCAAAGGAAGCTGTAGCTCCTGCGTTGTTATTGAAAAAGACACTACCTCCAGCAAGTGTGGTAGTGTTGTTTAGAAATATAAGATTCTTAAAGGTTACATCTGCAGACGATGCTCCATTAATTGTAAAGAGTCTTCCAGTACCGCCGTTTCCAGCTAAAGTTGAGCTAGCATCCAAACCTTCTATAGTAAATGCACCATTCTTTGAGGTTAGATTCGCGCCATCTGGTGAAATGGTTCCTATAATTATAAGTTTATCACCTTCAGAGGTTATATTAGACATGGCAACGCCAAAGTTGCCAAATGCATCTGATTGACTTGTACCATCCATAGATCCTGCACCTGTTGCAGAAACATAAACTATATTTTGTGTAGTTAATTGGTAATCATTGGTTTGTATTGTATTAGACGCTGGAGAAGTCCCTATTGTGTTTGTAGCTTTTAACCTGTAAAAATAGTTTTCTTGTTGTAAATCTGTATCTGTATAAGTTTCTGTATTTGCAGGAAGTGTTGCAATTGTCTGAAAGATAATACCATCTGATGAGCGTTCTAGAATATAGTTATCTTCTTCTATAGAAACATCATGCCAAGTAAGTTCTAAATACTTTTCTGAATCTGTAAACATATAATCATTTGGAAATAATTTTCCTGGTGTATCTGGCAATACACCATGTGTCGTTCTATCTTCAAATTGAGCGGTATATAAAGATTGTATTTTTAAATATTCTCCAGTTCCTTCAATATGACCTGCTGGATGATTAAAAGGACCATCGCTATTAACAGTTGCGGTACAACCAATAGCGTAATTTTGACCAATAGGTGGTTTTTGAATTGCTATTTGATTAGAGGGTGCATTAATGTTCCAAGCCACTCCGTTCGTTACTGTCCATCCATGTCCTGTTCCATAACTCCCTCTATTGTGCAACCCTAAAATACCAGTTGTATTTGTCTTTCTCCAAGAAATATTATCCCAAAGGATCCCTTGTCCCCAACGTCTATGCGACTCAGATCTGGTATAATCTCCAGAAGACGAACAATTGGTAAATACAATTCCATTAACATCACTCGCTCCATTAGCAACAAATGTATGCCTGCCATTAGATGCGGTACAATTTTCAAACAGAATATTGTTACAAAAGTCAGTTACTTCGAAATTGTATCTCCAACCTCCAGAAATAGGACCATGCATATCTAATACATTGCTGTCTATCACAGAACAACGAGTAGCCTCATCAAATTTAATTCCTTGGTCACTCACTCTTAAAATGGTTACGCCTTGTACCCAAGAATTATCTACACCAACCATGTTAATACCTGTTTTGACATGGTCTCTACCCGTAACACCTGATGATTCTACAAATATTCTGAGGTTCTCGATACCACACTCTTTTAATTGGCTATTACCATTGTAAGTATATACGTAGGATTGAGATAAAGACCGGTCTAATATATCATAAATAGGCGTTGCCACCTGAATTTTGTTTCCTTCAATGTTAGTAATATGTCTATTGAAAACTAAATTTATTGTATTCGGTTCCCACGGTGCATCAGTAGCAACACCGCCATTATCAACTGCCTCTAACCATGCTGCAGTGCTAGGATGTTTTATGATGATATTATCACCAATATTATATACTGATGCATCTGCAACTTCAATAGTTCTGCTACCAGCAGGGATATGAGGGCTTATAATATTTTGCCTAGTTCCTGCAACCTGTCCTCCAAAACCACTTTTATTATTCGTGCCAATTCTAATTAGTGTTCGCTCATCAGGGATGTTTCCAACACCGGTAATAATTGTATTAAGTGCAGGATTTTCGCCATCTCCAGAACCCCGAAGTACAACGCCGCTGCTATTTATGATGAGTTGACCACTAACAGGATATTCTCCCGGTAACAATAACAAGGCTCCTCTATGTCCATTAACATTTAGTGCTAATGCTTCCACTTCGTCAATTGCAGCTTGAATATGTGCTGTATTATCTCCAGCCACAGGGCTTATCTGTTTTACAACTGCTACGTTAGGTAACGCTTCATCTCCGTTTTTATAACCTACATAACTGTAATCAGGGATATGGTTTCCATCAGTATCGGAGACATACACCAATTGATCCGAGGTATTGTGGAAAAGGATAGATGATTCGTATTGTGCCTGTATGGAATTTGATACGAAAATTAGAAAACAAATTATAGTCATCTTCAAATAAGCACTTTTTTTCATAATTTATATTTTAATATTTTTTACAGAAAGGTTTTTAATAAAAATAAGTTAAACACACCTTTTAATTTACTCATTGGTAAAGTTTATTTCTTTTTGGTTGGAGGTACTATTAAACTTAATATACATACAAATTAAAAGATATTAATTAATTTAAAATTAATATTTACTTAATATTAAACGTTCTTTTGATAAATTTACTCTAAAATCCAACATAGCACCACCACACATAAGGGAATGTTTTGAAAGATTAGACTTGGGAATTTATTCCGCTAATGAAGTTAGTAAAAACATTAATGATACAAAATATCCATAAAAGTGAAAATACTTCAACATCACTAAACAAACTTTTTACAACACAACCTGATGCAAATCATTGTGACTCGTTCTTTCTAATAGTCTTTTAGATTTTAAATAAAACCTATATTATGAAAGCGCAAAACGAAATTAACGATATGGAAATAAGACACCAAGGGCAAATACATTTTAAGAGATATGATGACATTCTTCGGTTTCTTGTGATGTTAATAATAATTAGTATTGTATTATTAATTTTTAGATAACTAAGCAGACTTTAATTTTTGTACTCAATTTGTTGCCCAAATTGAGTACAGAATTGTAAAATATATAAATATTGTATTGGACGGTAGTTCTTATTTTCTAACCAACTGTATTTGTTGATATTTAATGTGAATTTGTTTTTCTTTTATCATGTAATACCTTTCTTAATTTAATATTTTAGTTAGGTTTTTACATGACTCAAAATCAATATCTATATAATCATAACCATAATCAATGGAATAATCTTTACTTTAGCTTATTGTTTGGTTATATTTATTAAACAATAAGCAAAATATAATTTTATGGACATAATGAACGAATCACTTGAATTTGAAAAGGCAAAAATGAGTAATATGTCTACAAGTGACAGAGTAGTTGCATCGAGAGAAGCAAAACGTTTGATACTAGCTTTAAACGAAGTTTACAAGGAATCTAAAGATCCTAGTATCATGGATATGATGAAACGTTTAACGGTTAAGAAGAAAAAAATCGAAATACGTTTAAAAGGAAGACCTGACCCCGCATTTTAACATAATGGAATTAAACGTATTAGGAACTAAATTAGAGTCCTGTTGTACAGATCCTGCAACGGGGTATTTTAGAGATGGGTACTGTAGAACTATTTCTCAAGATTCCGGTACACACATAGTATGCGCTATTATGACTAAAGAGTTCTTGACATATACCAAATCGAGAGGGAATGATTTAAGCACACCTATTCCGCAATGGCAATTTCCTGGACTTGTTGTTGGTTCAAAATGGTGTTTATGTATATCACGTTGGTTACAAGCAGAAAAGGCTGGTGTCGCTCCTCCTTTAGTTCTTGAAGGGACACTTCAAAAAGCATTAGAATATACTTCATTAGAACTTTTAAAGCGCTACGAAGTTACTTCCTAATGATCTCCATTAGAATTTTTGTAGGTAGATAACTTGTTTTTATTTATAAAGTTAAAGATATTATCTATAATCACATAAAAGAATGTAATTTTGTTTTATAAATAGTTTCTTGTGGAAGGCTGTCAGAATTTGTGAGCTAATCGAAACTAATATCAATTAGTTTAATTTGGAAACTCTGCATATCATATTAATTATTTTTTTGGCAATTTCTTTTTTATTTTATGGATACGGCTGTTTGTATTCTGATAAAATGAAGCAGGAGTTTTATCGTTTTAAATTGAGTGAAGTGCAACGAAAAATAACTGGTATTCTACAAATAGTTGCAGCAATCGCATTACTTTTTGGTCTAATTAATCCTTTAGCAGGAATTATAGCTGCTGGCGGACTTACCATACAAATGCTACTTGGCTTTATGGTAAGACTCAAGATAAAAGATTCCATTATCTTATCATTACCATCATTCTGCTTTATGATTTTAAATTGCTATCTATTTTTCTATTTTTTAAAAATTTATCTTTAATTTATTGCACTAAAGCAACAATTAAAGATAATGCCAAAAAGATAAAGGCAGGTAAAGACTTTTTAAAGGGGTCACTTATTTTTACATGCATTATTATTGCTATAAGCATTAAAAATGCTATACCAAATGCTGAAGGCACCTCTAATTGATTATAGTAGATTGAACCCAAAAGCGCTAAAGATAGAATTACTTTTAATCCACCAACACCATACATCAACCATTCCGGTAAACCATATGCTTCAAATTCTTGTTTCATATTTTGAGCATTGCTTCCTCTCCAAGTTGTAGCCTGTTTAAAACGAAATAACCATACATTAATAATACTTACCGCAATTATGATTTTGATTAAATTGATTACATATTCCATTAAATTATTTTTTAAAAGTTAAACATTATTTTAAAGATTAAGTCAGTTTTTAAATTTTGAAGTAAGTTAATCAAATTTTACATCAGATTCTAAGGTTTGTATTATATTTAATGCTGCTCTTTCGCCAGAAATCATTGCTGCATTTAAAGATCCATTCAGTTGTGTATCTCCAGCAAGAAAAATACCTTTAGTTAATCTTGTTTCAGATGGAAGCATGTCATAATGTAACTCCTTTAATTTTGGCAGTGCTTGTGCTATAGAGTAATGCTTAATAAATGTATAAGTATCTATACCACAATACATTTTCAATTCTTTTTGAATTTGAATTATTAATGCTTTATGAGATAATCCATGATTCTTTACTACGGTAACAGATAATAATTCTCTCGTGCCTGTTGTATGTGAGGCAAGACTAGTATGGTAGAATATGTTATTAATAAGTGCATTTTCATTTGTTATGAGGCCAATAAGTGGTTTTTTGATCGTTCTGCTATTGGTTTCAAAATATAGGGTATCACAAGATTTCCATTCCGTTTCTTGATTTTTTAGTTTAGAAATAAGTGAACTCGCTTCTGTCGCTATAATTGTAAAGTGACTTTCTAGTTCGGTGTCGTTAGTAAGGAGTATTTTACCGTCTTTAACCGATTTAACTTTTGTATTGAAATGAAATGTTGTTTTTTTTAAATGTTCTTTTAGTTGTTTTGGGATGGCTTCAATACCAGCTTTAGGTAATGCAGCAAGGCCTTCTCCAAACATTTTATAAACAAACTCAAACATTCTACTTGATGTCTCTAACTCAGCTTCTAGAAATATTCCACTAAAAAAAGGTTTGAAGAATTTAGAAATCATGTCTTCTGAAAAACCGAAATCTAATAAATATTGAAATGTAGTTTTTTCAGTTTTGGCGAAAATTTCAGTAGGTGTCGATTTCTTTAATAGTTTATTCAGTTTAAGTATTTTTAATTTGTCTGAAAACGTTCCTATATCAGAAAATAATGTTGGAAAAAGTAATGATAGATTTTTTAAAGGATCACCAACAGTTTTTTGTTTACCACTACTAAAAATAGTAGCTCCAGGGAGAAACTGTTGTAATTCTAACAAATCAAAATTTAAATATTTCTGAGCAGCTGGGTATGCTGTGAGCAACACTTGAAAACCATAATCTAATTGATATCCTTTTACGATATCAGTTTTTACGCGTCCGCCTACGCGATCTGTTGCCTCAATAATGATAGGGCTATAACCATAATCTTCTAAAACTCTGGCGGCAACAAGTCCGCTTGTTCCTGCACCGATGATATGTATATTGTAATCTTGTTTATTCATGTTAATTTAAACTAATGCAAAAATAGTGTATTACGCTTTGCTAATTTACTCGTTTTAATTTTTGTTTAATGAATATACATTAAAATTAAACAAAAATATTATATCTTTGAAAATAGATAAAATTTAAATTCTAGTATTATTATAAATATGAATAAAACAGCTATTATACGTTGTGAGCATTTCAATGCTGCTCACAGGTTGCATAACAAAAATTGGAGTGATGAAAAAAACCATGCGATTTTTGGTAAATGTAATAATCCTAACTATCACGGACATAATTATGATTTAGAAGTGAAGATTATTGGTGTTTGTGACCTTGAGACTGGATATGTGATTGATGCTAAGATTCTTTCAGACCTTATTAAAGATAAAATTCTTGACAGATTTGATCACAAAAACCTAAACTTAGATACAGAGGAATTTTCGAGCTTAAACCCTACTGCAGAAAATATCGCCATGGTGATCTACAATATTCTTAAGCCCGAGTTGGAGTCAAGTCTAGAATTGAAAATAAAACTTTATGAAACATCAAGAAACTATGTAGAATACCCATGTTTGTAAAGTATGTTGGTAAAAAAACTACAAAAAGTAAACTATTATTAAGGTTTCAATAGCTTTCTAATACTAATAAAAACAATAATCATTAGAGAGTACCATAAAAAGAAAGAAACGATGTAATCTTTATATCCTAACACTAACATGACACTTATTAGCAAAAGTTGGAATCCAAGGCCAAAGGTCGATAAAGCTGTCATTAATAATTTTGGGAATCGCTTGCACTTATGCGCATTGGCATCTAGAGTATAAATTGTTTTATCAAAGACTCCATAAAGTAGTTTATAAATTGCGAAGAGTATATTTACATTTTTTTGACTTTCACCTTTCAATGCAACCGGAGACTCATATTCAAAAATTCTACTTGTAGTATCACCATTGACATTATTTCTCAAAATAACATAGTAATAGTTATATAAAGTGCCCTGTAATTGAATCCCTAAAAACGCAAAAAAGCTATAAAGAAAATGAGTTTCTGAAGTATACCAAAGTGATAATAAGATTAAAAAATTTAAGATAATATCTGCAACAGAATCTAGGTAGCGACCTGTGTATGAAGGTGTGTTTTTTATTCTTGCTAATTCTCCATCAGCAGCATCCAATATCGATTTTAATATTAAGAAAAAGGCAGCGGCCCAGAAATATCCAAGTAGAATACAAATAATTGAGATTAAACCTGAAATAATAAACGCTATTGTAACATGAATAGGCGTTAATGCAGTTTCTTTTAGAGAATTAGCTATAAGTCTTGCAATTGGTCTTCCATAATCTGAAAGGTCAATAAACTTATGCTCTTTAGGTAATTTAGACATACTATTTTTGAACTCTGAATTTTTTAATTGTGTCGCTACTCAAACTTTATGAGAATCTAAGTTTTATTAATAATCTGTAAATGTACAACAGCTATGTAGATTAATATTTAATTGAGACATTAATTTTGTTTAATATTTTTAAATACTAATTAAACATGTTTTAACTTTAGTTAAATTTGAAAACAGAGCATATAGCGTTTGTCTCATCAGGAAAACTTATCTTAAAACTTATATATTTCAAAATTAGCCTAAATTTTTATTTGATTCCTAATGATTTTCAATGTATCGAAGAATTAATATTGGGCTATTTTATGAATCTTCATAGGTTAATAGTCATAATTTGGTTTCTAAATTATTTGTTCAGTATACGTTATTGTAAGTAAAAACGTATAATAATTATATATTATTTAAAATAAATCGATAAAAAGGTTGTTTTTAACGTTTAATTACATAAATTTGTTTTTAAATCCTTAAATCTATAACATGAAAGTGAAGATTATTTTATTCAGTTTAAGCCTTTTTCTCTTTACGGGTATTGGTTTTGCTCAGAAAAAGAAAGAACCTAAAAGCTTCATTAGTGACAAAGTTGCAATAGAAAAGTATCATAATAAAAGTGAGTTAGAACAGATGCAAAAAGGGCAGCTGATAACACTATACTCTGAAAGAATACAAGTTCTTGTTAGAACATTACCATATGTTGCTTTTGCAACAAAGCCAGGTATAACAATGACTACATTAGGTATTCCAACTAATAATGATAATAAAAAAGCGCTAGATAATCAATTTGAATCTACTGATAATTATCTTGAAAGTACTGGAAAATTTCATGCTGAGTATTTGCCTTATTCCGATACAGGAAATTTAATTGCTGGAATATTATTTTATGAAGAAATTATGAAATCTCTTCATCAGTATAATGATTTCCGCTAATTTTATAAAAATTTCTATCTCTTTTTTAGAGTTAATGTTTTGATTGATATTTATTTTTTGAATGCGTTGTCTTTTTATTTTTAAGAAGCGGATTTCTAAAAAATAGATATCAATTTTTTTTTTGCTCTTTACTTTGTCTTCAAAATTTCACAAAAATTGACTACTTTTCAATTCATTCCAGTGCCGTTTATCGATTATTATTCTTGAAAAAATAGCTTATTTAATGTATTTCAGCGAATTAATTGGTATTTCATGGATTTTTTTATATTTTTGAATATTAATTGTAATACAAAATCATATTTAGTTTTTAACTAAAAATATTAGACTATGAAAAACTTTACCCAAATCATTTTCATACTTTTTTTTGTAATAGCGAATAGTTTTGCTCAACAAGAAAAAGGAATAGTAGGCGAAGAAAACTGGCTAGATAATTGGACAGAATTTAAACCTAATCAAAGAGAATATAGAGAACCTACTAAAATATTGACTGGTAATATTACAGAAAATATCACGCTCTACAAAAGAGAAGTATATCTTTTACTAGGGAGTGTTTTTGTTACAGACAGCGCAAGACTTAACATTGAGGCTGGCACTGTTATATTGGGTGATTTTAAAACCAAGGGTTCTCTGACGATTTCTAGAGGGTCGTCATTAATAGCGAATGGAACAGAAACGGACCCTATTATTTTTTCTTCAAACCAGAGTGTAAAAAGACCAGGTGACTGGGGCGGTTTAATTATAATGGGTAATGCTCCAGTTAACAGATTTGGTTCTGGGTCTGCAGCTATGTTTTTTCCAAATTTGAAATCAGAGGAATATGTAAATGCAAATTATGGAGGTGATAACATAATGAGTAGTTCTGGCGAGATAGCCCACACTAGAATTGAATATGCTGGAAAAAGAATTTCTGGAGATATTTACTTTAATGGGTTACTGCTAGCGGGCGTAGGGTTGGAAACTAAATTATCTAGTATTATGGTGAGTCATTCTGCGGGTAACGGATTTGAAGTTTGGGGTGGACAAGCTGAATTAAATAAGCTCGTATCCTATAATACATATGGAAGTGATTTTAAATTCAATTATGGGGCAACAGCAATATTATCTAATTCTTTAGCAGTAAGATCTCCTTATTCATCAAATGGTGGAAGCTCAAAATGTTTGTATGTTAAATCTTATGAAAAAAAGGAAGAGTTTGACTTTTCTAAAAACAGAACATGGGTTAGAGCTCGAAATAATACATTTTTAAACTCAAGTGAAGATTTAGAATCAGACATTAAAATGAACTTAGTTCAAGAAGCTGTTTATATAGGTGAGGACGCCTTACTTGATATGAATAAAAGTGTTATATCTGGATTTAACCCTGCGGTAATTTTTAACGAAAAGATTACAGTTAATCAAGATAACTTAGAAAAAATCAGCTTTAATGCTATGTTGTTTAACAACTGTAGTGGGAATATTTTTGTTGAATACAACTCAAATAATGAAGACTTAGAGAATTGGTATGGAAATAGTGCATTTTTCAATGTCTACGCTAAAAGTGATAATTTTGAAACTTTTATAGACACAAGAAGTACACGAAGACCAGATTTTAGGTTACGAATTAATAAAATAATTGCTTCAAACGAAGTTGATCCAGATTTAAGAATGGATTAAAAATTTTAAATGGTTAATAAAGCTTTAGACCTTTGATATTTCCTGTTTGGACTCTCATAAATTTTCAAAATTCCTTAAATTCTAATGAACCTATATTTTATAGTATTTGTTTCTATGAGTTTTATTAACGAAAGCAAATAAGATTACTATGAGGAACTTTTCGCTATTGTACACTGTTGTTATTTTCATTTTCTTTTTAAATGAAACTACCAATGCTCAAATAGTAATAAGTAAGCCTAGTTTGGGCTTTACGCAAGCATGTGCAAGTCCATCATTTAACACTTATAATGTAACATTTTCTTTCTCACCAGAGTCAGCGTTGGGTTCTGGAAATCAATTTATTGTTGAACTTTCTGATGGTGATAGTAGTTTCTCAAATCCAACGGCAGTTTATACTTCTGGAGCTGGAACAGTAACAACATCGCCAGTTACTTTTAGTTTTTCAGTTCCTACAACAACAGCTGGAGAAGCCTTTAGAATACGAGTAAAAAGTACTTCCCCAACTTCAATAAGTTCAAGTTCAAATGTTTTTGCTGGGTATTATAAAATACAAGACACGCCATTTTCTATAAATAATTTAATTGCCTCAGGTGCTTATTGTTCAGGAGGGAGTTATTTATTAACTATTGATAATCCCGGAGGAGTTTCAAACGATTCTCCTTTAAAATATCCTTCATTAACATTCAAGTGGTATAAAGAAACTAGCCCAACAACATCTGTTTTTGTGGCTGATGGAGAAACCTTATCTGTAAATCAACCTGGGACTTATTTTGTGGAAACCAACTACGGTAGTTGTACTTCAAATTCATTTTCTAATCGTGTAACAGTAACCGAAGCTTCTTCTGGTTCAACAAGTAATATAAGTTCTAGTTTAGGGAATCCGTATTGTTCAACAGAAGGACCAACTATTTTAAGTGCTATTAATGCTAATAGTTATCAATGGTTTAAAGATGGTGAGGTTATTTCTGGAGCAACTAGCCAGATGTATGAAACTAATGAATCGGGTGAATATTCAGTAAGTATCGATTTAGGAAGTTGTATGACTAGTGCGTCAATAAATCTTGAAACTACTGGATTTACAAGTAGTATTGATGTTGACGAGATTAATAATATAAACGAAAATGAAACTTTAATAGCTACCGTTACTACTTCGGCTAATAATCCTGAGTATAAATGGTTTTTAAATGATTTTACGATTAACGGTGCAACTGCGAGTAGTTATGAAGTAACACAAACTGGTTCATATAAAGTTGTGGTTACTCAAACTACAGGTTGCAATGCTTCAACAGAATTTCCTTTTGTAGTAAGATCTGCATTTCCAGATGTTGAAAAGATTCCAAATTTAATTAGTCCCAATGGTGATGGTATAAATGACACCTGGGAAATTCCTCAAAAATATGTTAATGGCACGAATGCCGAAGTTGTTATATTAAGTTCAAAGGGTAAAGTTGAGCTTCAAACAAATGATTATCAAAATAATTGGCCAGAAAATCAATTAGATTTTACAGCTGTAAACCCCGTTTATTATTACATCATAACCACACCAGATGGTAAAACAAAAAAGGGTTCAATAACAGTCGTCAAGTAACATGAAAAAACATCTATTACATATAGTTTTATTTTTCTGTATTACACAGCATCTCTATTCTCAAGAAGATGGGGTTGTCGCGTTTAATATACCTGTTAGAAATTCTTTAAAATTTAATAGACATATTGTCAATCCAACTTTCAGTTTTGTTAGAGAACAAAATAAATACATAAGCTTTAATAACAAGCGAGAATGGGCTCAATTTGATGATGCGCCCCAAACCTATTTGTTTGGATATTCGGGGAGGTTTCGAGAAAATATAGGTGCTGGAGTCAGCTTATTTCAACAAAATTATGGTGTTTTAACCACATTTGGAGGAGTTCTAAATTTTGCATATAATGCCGTTCTTAGTAGGGACAGCAATTTAACTTTTGGTATGAATCTTGGATTTTACAAAAGTGGAATAAATGAAGGTAGCGTTATTACTAATTTTCCAGACGCTTCTCTTGACAACTTTCCTTCAAACTCAATAATTACAATAAATCCTGGAATAAATTATGGCACCGGTTTTTTAGACTTTGGTGTTTCCATAAATAATTTGGTGTCCTATAATTTAACGACTTCAAATATGATTGAAAATAATCCAGAGCAAAGCGTTCAGGGGCATATTATGTACACAGGCTATTTAAATAGTCGTGGTTTTTTTGATGAAAGTAGATTCTCAGGATTAGTGAGGTCGGAGTTTCAAAAAGATCAAACAGTGATCTCTGGACTAGTTATGTTAATGGTTCCTAAAGGAATTTGGGGACAAGCAGGTTATAATACTTTATATGGACTATCTGCAGGTGTTGGATTAAATATTACATCACAAATAGCTATTGAATATAATTATGAAAAGGCTATAGGTGATTTGTCATCCTTCGGGAATTCGCATGATATTACGGTAGCATTTAAATTCAATAATAGAGAGAGGTATGATTACAGTGGCGATGATGCTGAGGAAGCCTTATTAATTTCTTCTAATAAGAAAACAGGATATGCAGCAAAGCGAAGAAACTCATCGAAAACGCAAACACGTAAAAAAGCTAAACCAGTTGAAGCTAAAATTAGTGAGATTAATTCTGATGAAATAGTTACAGCCAAAGTTGATAACCAAACAGAAGATGAACTAGATAATAAAAAAATATTAGAAGAACAAGCGAAGTTAGCAGAAGTAGAGAGAATTAAAGATGAAGGAGAAGCAAAAGTGAAGCAAGAAGCGGAAGCCCTTGTAAAAGAAGAACAAGAAGAACAAGCAAGAATAGCTGAAGCAGCAATAGAGAGAGCTGAAGAAGAAGCTAAAGCAAAACAAATAGAAGATGCTCGAGTAAAAGCACAGCAAGAAGAGCGGGCTAGAATAGCAGAAGCAGCGAGAATTGAAGCTGATAAAGAAGCTAAAGCAAAACAAATAGAAGATGCTCGAGTAAAAGCACAGCAAGAAGAGCAGGCTAGAAAAGCAGAAGCAGCGAGAATTGAAGCTGATAAAGTTGCTAAAGCAAAACAAGCAGAAGAGGTCCGAGTGAAAGCACAGCAAGAAGAGCAGGCTAGAATAGCAGAAGCAGCGAGAATTGAAGCTGATAAAGTTGCTAAAGCAAAACTAGCAGAAGAGGCTCTAGTGAAAGCACAACAAGAAGAACAAACTAGAATAGCAGAAACAGCAAGAGTTAAGGCTGAAGAAGAAAAAATAGAAGAAGAAAAAGAAGAGAAAATAGGTGAGATAGCCTTAGATGAAGTTTTAATTGAGTTTAAGAAATCTACAGAAGCATTTAAAAATGCTCAGGAATCACTGTTGGATAAATTAAGTGACAAAATAGCTAGCAAAAATCAAGACTTAAATGAATTAAAAGAAGAAAACGATTTAAGTGAACAAGGTATTTATAAAGCTCCAAAAGCATTTAAAAGTGTGTCAGCTGAAAATGCCGTTATAGAAAGTTTGAAGCTTGAAATTGATAACTCGATTATATTAGGAGAGACTAAAATTTCAGAGATAGAAGCGCTTTATAGAGAACGACTTAAAAAGGTAAAAAGTAGAGATGACTCGGTTAATGTTGAATATCTAAATACCATTCAAGCTTTAAAGTCTGAACAACAGCAAGCTATAAATATTAAACAAAATTTAATATCCACTTTAGACGATATTAAAGAGGCTACAGATTTTGAAAGAAGAAGAAGAATAAAGCGTGCAGCTTATGATAATGAAGATGATAGATATAATAAAGACAGAGCAACTTTAGAACGTATTAAGAACTTTACAAACCCAAGTACAGAGCCTTTAACAAAAGAAGATTTTGATACTGGTGAAGCCCTTAGCAATATTGAAATTGTAAAAGATGTAAATAATGTTGAAGCAGGTTATTATTTAGTTGTTGCTGTTCATAATGATGTAAGTAAAAGAGATGAATTTTTAGAGAAGGCAGTTGCTGCGGGACAAAAAGACATTAACTTCTTCTTTAATGTGAATACGAATAAATATTATATCTATTATGAGAAGTTTGATTATATAGGTGAAGCTAAAGCCTCATTAGATACTAGCATAGGAAGTAAACCATATAACAGTAAAATGTCAATGGTTAAAATTGAAAATTAAAATATAAAATAGTTCGATCTATAGTCACATTATAAAAAAAACAATGATGAATATGAGCTCTTTTTAGAATTTATATTTACATCAGAATAAGTACTATTTTTTCATATTCATATTTTAAGATATTTTTTTAAATCTAAATAACGTTTTCTTTACTAAAGAATAAGTTGAATACACAAAATTTTATTTTTTTTGAAATAAAATTACTACAAATTATATATAATATATCGATTAAATTAATAATAAATCGATAAACTGCACAATATATTCGAACTCTCTTTATTGTTACAAATATATTTCCGATATTTATACCGTTTAATAACATAAAATATAGTCAAATAGCTATTTTTGTAAGAAATAGTATATTATTATGTATAAGCAACGAAGAATACTCCTTTTTAATTGTCCCCAGCTAAAGAGAAGTAATAAATATAATCAACCATGAATAGAGCTATTTACGTAAGAACAGGACTTGTTTTATTATTGATTTTAATGAGTTTGCAAATGTTTGCGCAAAACTATGTGCCTTTTACGCCTAGATTTAATCAAGAATTAAAAGGAGATATTCAATTAATTGGAAATAATATATTGGGGCCAGACAATAATGCATTTAATAATGGTTCAGTTTACAATCATAATGTCAATATGGTCTACATTGATATTGATGGTGATGCTTCTACATTTAATTCATCTAGTGCTGATTTAGGAATTCCAAACTCTGCATGTTACCAAATTATACACGCAGGATTATATTGGAGTGCTGTTACAGAAGGAGCAGAATCTATTACAAATGTTAAATTTAGAGGGCCTTCAGGAGGATATAATGATGTTGTAGGAACGGTTATATTTAATGCTAATGGAACATCAGTAGATGGTGGAAATAGTTTTCCATATGCTTGTTATGCCGATGTGACATCTATAGTTACAGGGTTAGTAACAGATTTAGGAACATATACTGTAGCAAATGTTTCTAGTGCTCAGGGACGAACAAGAGATTTTGGAAATAACACGGGGCATTCAGCAGGTTGGTCGCTTTATATTGTTTATGAAGATCCAGCATTACAAGGTAAATCAATTACAAGTTTTGATGGTTTTAGTGCCATTAGTGTTTCAGGTGGTAATGCTGCATTAGATATTCCGGTTTCTGGATTTAGAACGGTTCCGTCACCCGCACCAGTAAGGGCAAACTTTGCATTTGCTACTTTGGAAGGTGATAGCCCAATTTTAGGTGATCAATTATTACTTAATGGCTCAAATTTATCTACAGCAGATAGACCTTCTACAAACTTCTTTAATAGTTCCGTAACCCAATTAAGTGCTTTACCTGTAAATAATAGAAACCCCAATAGCACAAATACTTTAGGATTTGATACTGGCGTTATGGTTGTGCCAAATCCAGCAAATTCTGTAATTGCTAATGATGCGACATCTGCTACTGTTCGTTTAGAAACGAGTGGAGATACTTATTTTCCATATTTTTTCTCGTTAGCTGTTGATATTATTGAACCAAATATAGTGCTTACTAAAATTGTAGAGGACGCATTAGGTAATGATATTGGTGGCATGCTTGTAAATCTGGGAGATGAATTAAACTATGTTTTGGGCTTCCAAAATACAGGTAATGATGATGCAACAAATCTTATAATTAGAGATATTCTTCCATCAAATATTGTATTTAATTACCCTACGGATATAGGATTGTTGCCATCAGGAGTAACGGTGCAAAGTTATAATCCAACAACGCGGGAACTTGTGTTTAGTGTTGATAATTCTGTAGTTGAAGAAAATGACCCTGTACAAGAAATTCGTTTCAAGGTTACTGTAGTTTCAACATGTAGTTTATTAACTGATGCTTGTTCTAATATAATAAGTAATCAAGCTTATTCAACCTATAACGGGACATTGAACCTTACATTTACAATTTCAGACGATCCAAGTTTTAATACTAATACTGGATGTTTACTAACACCGGGAGCTACTAATTTTTTAGCAGATATTAGCTGTGTATTTGAAGAAGAGGTTATTCTTTGTGGAGCTAGCACGGTATTGACATCTGGAAATGGATATGATTCTTATTCATGGTCTACAAGTCCTTCAGGAACACCAATTATAGGTACAGCACAATCGATAACAGTAACATCTACTGGTACTTATTATGTTAGTAATACTGCTATAGCACCTTGTCAATCTACAAATCAAGTATTTGAAGTGATTACTTTTGGAGAAGGCGTTACTAACCCCGTAATTCCATTTGCAGATCAAGTTGTTATTTGTCCTAATGATGGTAAAGAATTACCAAATATATTTTTATGTGGAGGTAACGGTCCAAGACTTATTGAAACCAATATTACCGATACAACATCCATTATTTGGGAACAGTTAGATGAAACTAGTTGTACAGCTGTTGCTAACCTAGATTGTGCAAATGAAGACACCGCTTGTACTTGGAATCAAGTAACAACAGGACCCAATTTTATAGCAGATACTGCAGGACAATTCAGATTAACTTTAAACTATGATGGCGGATGTTTCAACCAATTTTATTTTAATGTTTATACCAACTTATTAGTGCCTACAGTAACATCGAGAGATATTTATTGTACAACATCAGGTGAAATTGTTGTAGGTGGTGTTCCTAGTGGATATGAGTATAGTATAGATGGCGTTAACTATCAAACAAGTAATGTGTTTTCAGTTAACACACCTAATATTTATACCATTTATATAAAACAAATAGGAGTAGATCCAAATCCGTGTATTTTTACTGTACCAGATGTTCAAATAAGACAAACAGATTTTACTGTTTCGACAATTATTACGCAACCATTTTGTAATGGAGATCTTGGGAGTATTGCCGTCGCAGCAAATGATGTGCGTCCACAATATTTCTTTTCCATTTCTCAAGGCGGAACTTTAGTAAATAGTGTTGGACCAATAACTCCAAATAATTATACATTTTCAAACTTAAATCCTGGAACCTATACTATAGATGTGTCTACAGAAGATGGTTGTGTGGATTCAGTTGATATTGATATTATTGAACCTCCGTTGTTAGAGGCAACCTCTGCATTAACAAAACCTTTAACGTGTACAGATGGCGAAATCACGGTGTACCCAACAGGAGGAACATCTCCATATTTTTATTTTGTAAATAGTACAACCGTTTTTCAAACAACGCCTATAATACCAGTAACAAGTGCAGGTGTATTTAATATTACTGTTGTTGATTCTAATAACTGTTCTGCGGAAACGTCAATTACTGTTGATGCAATTGCTGCACCAGATTTCACTGTTAATGCAACAGATATAGCTTGTTCTGATACTGGTGATGTTGGTACAATTACAATAAATGTTACCAATCCAAATGGTAACACATTAGAATATAGTATTGATAATGGTGTAACATTCTCAAATTCAAATGTTTTTACAGGATTAGCAGATGGAACTTATGAAGTCGTTGTTCAGTATGGTACAGGACCAGATGTATGTGCTACTTCACCGCAATCTATGATTATAACAACTTTAGCTACCGTTGCAGGCACTGCTGCCTTAACGACACCATATAGTTGTATTTCTGATGGCATTATTACTGTTTTAGGAGTTAATGGAGGAACGGCACCATATGCATATAGTTTAGACGGTGTAAACTTTCAATCAGGAACAACATTTACAGGATTGACTGAGGGAACATATACGGTAATCATAAGAGATTCTAGCGGGTGTACTTTTATTGCAGCTCCAATTACAATTGCTGCACTTAATCCGCCGACAGATCTAGATTTTAGTAGTAGTCCTTTAAGTTGTCCAGCGCTTACGTCTGATGTAACTATAACATCAACAACTGGAGGATCACTTCCTTTAGAATATCAAATTATAGCACCTTCTGTTTCTGCAACGGCATATCAAACTTCAAATATTTTTTCTGGAATAAGCCCAGATACGTATACTTTCCAGGTTAGGGATGCTGATGGATGTACGTATAGTGAATCATTTACTATTGCGCCATTGCCACCAATAACAGTTAGTACGGTTATCACTAAAGATTTAGATTGTACAACAACTGCCCCAGAAGGCATTATTACAGGAACCATTTCAGGTGGAACAGCACCATTTACTTACGCTGTTTCATTTAATAGTGGAGCTTATGGAGGTTCAAATACAGTAACAGGAACATCATTCATACATACGGCAGCTTCAGATGGCATGTATCAATTTCAAATAACTGATTCCAATGGTTGTATTGCAGTATCTAGAGTGCAAACTATTAATGCCATTTCGTTGCCAGAAATTATTTCAGTTATACAAACACAACCCATTTTATGTTATGGTGATAGTAATGCAGCGATAGATATAACTATTAACAATACAGTCGGTACAGCACCATTTGTAATTAATGTTAATAATGATATAACAGCAACAGATTATGGTACACAAACATCGGGGTTACCAGCAGGTGATTATACAATTACCTTAACTGATGCAAATTCATGTATTGATACAGATACCATTACAATATCTGAGCCAACCGCTATACTTGTAACATCATCTGCGCTTCCTATTACATGCGGTGCTCTTGGAGTTTCAAAAGGGTCGGTGATTGTAAATAGTGTAACAGGGGGAACTGCACCGTATAATTATTTTGTTACAAGTACTAATGGTTATTCTGAATCAGAGCTTAATACTTCAGGAACAGTTTCAACAACTTTTGATGTAGTTGATTTTGGATTATATCAAATTAATGTAGTTGATTCTAACGGCTGTTCAATATTGATTCAAGATGTATTAGTAGCATCACCACCAAATGATTTGGACATTTCAATAAACACAACAGTGGATTGTATTGCAGGAGGAGAAGCCGTTGTTAATATAGGTACAACATTAGTTGGTACGGGACCATTCTTCTTTGATATTTACAGAGGGTTTATTCCACCTCCACCACCAGGAGGAACATGGGTTGCTGAAGATTCACTAGGAAGTCAAAATGCAACGATTACAAGTTTAATTCCAGGAGTGACTTATACGTTTATAGTTTATGATGTTTCAACAGGTTGTAGTTATTATGAAACAGCAACGGCGCCAGTTCCAACAAATTCAACATTAACAGGAAGTGGTCTAACTTCAAATAATATTACTTGTGTAGGCAGCGCAGATGGAAATGTTTCATTTACAGTAAATAGTATTTATAGTATACCTACAGATATAAATTATGAAATTTTTGATTCATTATCATTAGTTTCAACAGCCATTAGTGGTGCAGTGACATTACCAGCAGGTGCATCACTGCCGGTATCTAACTTAGGGCCATTACCTTTTGGAACTTATTTTGTTTTAATTACAGAAACCTCAGGTCCTAATGCTGGTTGTAGTGTGGTAACAATTCCTTTTAATATAACGGAGTCTGCTATTAATTTAAGTATTAGTGCCGCAGTGGATCAAAATGCTAATTGTAATCCTAATTCAGGAGCAATAAGTGCTATTGCAACAAATGGTACACCACCATACTTATATCAATTAACAACATCGGCAACACCACCAATAGCTGTAGATCCGTCATGGGCTTCGGCTAGTACGTTTAATGTAGATGCTAATAGTTATTATGTGCATGTTCAAGATGCTTATGGTTGTATACAATCAACACCGGTAATCGTTTTACCTTCAGATCCAGAACCTATAATTACAGCGGCATTAAATAACCAATGTACGGTTACCGAAGGTAATTTTGAAATAGATATAACGTTAACAACAACGGCAATTGCTCCTTATAGCTATAGTGTTGATGGTGGCGCTTTTCAAACAAGATCAGCACCATTTACGATTGCTAATTTATCATCAGGAGCACATACGATTGAAGTTCAAGATGCTAACGGTTGTGGTAATTTAGTTTTAGTAGCTATTGAAGCGCCTTTAGAAATAATTCCTACTATAACAACGTTACCTACTTGTAATGATAATGATGGACAAATAACTATAACAGGATCTGGAGGAACAGGAACTTATACATATGCTATAAATCCAAACCCAGCATCAATTACCTTAACAGGAAGTGTGTTTTCTGGCGTACCATCAGGAACTTTTGTAGTTACCATTACTGACACAGCAACAAGTTGTTCTGAAGATGTTACTGTGGTACTTCCAGGAGCTGTACCACCAACATTTACAACAACACCAACTGCTGTAACATGTTTTGGTAATAACGATGGTACGTTCGAGCTAAATCTTAATGGTTATTCAGGAGCGTATACTTATGAAGTTTTTGACAGTTCGTCCGTTTCAGGAGGAGCTGTAATTGCTAATACATCAACAAATCCACAATTAGTTACTGGACTTGTAGCAGGAGTTTACACTGTAATTATTACTGAAACAGCTAGTCCGTTTTGTTCTGCAACATCAACTGTTATTATTCCATCTCCATCAGAACCTTTGAGTTTAGTGGCTACAGAAACATCTAATGTTACTTGTGATGATGATAAAGGCATTATTACTGCAGTTGCAACTGGAGGATGGGGAAGTTATGAATATGAATTAACAGGAACAGCCACAGTGGTTTATTCTTCTAACGGAACATTTACTAATTTATCAGCTGGTGCTTACACCGTTAATGTTCGAGATGCTGGAGGATGTATTGTTTCAGGAAGTGTTCCACTTAATTTACCAACACCAATAGATGCTACAATTACAGCTACACCAAACTTATTATCATGTTTTGGAGATACCAATGCAAACATAACCGTGACTGCTATTACTGGTGGACAAGGCACTAATTACACATATACGCTAAATAGGGTTGCTCCAACAGTGAGTTCTTCAGGACCACAAACATCACCCATTTTTGATGGGTTAGGAGTAGGAACTTATAATGTAGTCGTAACTGATGGTTATAATTGTGAATTTACTACAGTCAATGTAGTTATTGCACAGCCTACTGAAATTGAAGCGAGTTTAGTAAAAGCAACATCACAAACCTGTACTATACAAACAACATTAACATTAAGCGCTACTGGAGGAACAGGAACTTATGAATATAGCGAGACAGCTTCTTTCACAACAGTCTTAGGAACGTTTGCTACTTCAGTAACGTTCCCTGTCGCTAATGGCACCTATAGTTATTATGTTCGAGATGCTAATAGCTGTTCAGCTAATGTATCTAATGATATTACGGTTGACCCATTACCAATATTGACTGTTAATTTAGATACTAGAAACGCTATAATTAATTGCGCAGGAGACGATACAGGTGTTATTATTGCTATGGCAGAAGGTGGATTAGGTAGCTATGTATACACATTACAAGATACATCTGGAAATCCTATTGCGCCAGTAAGTCAAACTAGTCCTGGAGTATTTACAAATCTTCCAGCAGGAAATTATCAAGTACAAGTGGATAGTGGGGATTGTTTAGAAACATCTGCAACGGCTCCAATAACAAATGCTGCGTCTCCTTTAGATGTAACGATCAATCCAATTGATGTGACATGTAATGGAGAAAATGATGGTATGTTAGAGATTAACGCTTCTGGTGGCTCAGGAACTATTAAATATGCGATATCCCCACAGTTAGATCAATTTTTTGATGCAGATACCGTTGAAAATCTAGCTCCGGGTAATTATGATATTGTAGTACAAGATGAGTTAGGTTGTTATGTGACATATAATTTTGATATAGACCAGCCAGCACCTATAGGGTTTACTTATACTATAATTAGTGAGGCGCCATGTGATGGAGACTCAACAGGTTCTTTTACTATAGAAATCTTAGGAGGAGAACCTCCGTATAGTGTAAGTTTGGATGATGTAACATATACACCGCTGCCAGTTGGTGTAACAACATTTACATTTTCAGGGTTAGAAGGTGGTGAAAAAATGGTTTATGTTTTAGATGGTGGGAACTGTGGCGGCGATAGTCCGTTTTCTATTCCATTACAAGAACTAATAATTCTTGACCCATTAGCCAATATTGATTACGAATGTATCAATGACACCACAAATAATACCAATACAGTTACTAATCGAGTTACTGTTACTGTAGATTCAAGTATAACTGATACTTCAGTTTTAGAATATTCGTTAGATGGCGGTGCTTTTGCAATAGGAACGGGTATTTATGAAAATTTATCTCCAGGACCTCATAGTATAGAAGTACGACATCCAAATGGTTGTGTCAAAATAACGGATAATGGTATTCCTTTTATCATTGAAACTTTCCAATCTCTAGCGTTAGTTTTAGAAGATGGTGGATTAAACGAAATTGTAGCTATTGCTGCTGGTGGTGCAACGCCTTATGAGTTTAGATTGAATGGACAATCTTATGGAAATGAAAGCACTTTCCTGATTTTCGCATCTGGTGATTATACCGTTACAGTTATTGATGCAAATGGCTGTGAGGTTTCTGCAACAAGATTCTTTGAATATATTGACGTATGTATACCAAATTATTTCACACCTAATGGTGATGGTAATTTAGATGGTTGGGGACCAGGTTGTGCCAATCAATATAGAAACTTAACCTTCGATATTTTTGATAGATATGGACGAAAAATAGCCACTTTAAATATAGGGGAGAAGTGGGATGGTAAGTACAGAGGCGTAGAATTGCCTTCTGGAGATTATTGGTACGTTGTAAAATTAAACGAACCGCGAGACAATCGTGAATATGTGGGACATTTTACACTGTACAGATAATTAAAACCCTTAACTAAAGAATTATGCAATTAAGAAAATTATATATAGGTCTGCTTCTCATGTTTATAACAAACAGTTATAGCCAAGAGTTGAATTTACCAGTATTTACACAATATTTAGCTGATAACAATTTTGTTGTATCACCTACTTATGCTGGTATTGGAGATAATTTAAAAATTAGAGCAAACGGACTCACGCAATGGGTTGGGATAAAAGGAGCACCAGATAATCAATCTATTTATGGTGATGCTAGAATTGCAGACCGGACTGGAGTTGGCTTATCTTTTTATAAAGACAGAAACGGTAACACTATTCAAACAGGCGCTAAAATATCTTTTGCACATCATTTAGTTTTAGATTATTACTCGAAAATGTACCTGTCTTTTGGTATTTCATATAACATAAATAATTTCAGAATCGATATCAATAATTTTAACACAAGTTACGAAAATCCAATTATTGATCCATTTGTTACTGATGATAGAAAAACAACTAATAATAATTTTGATGTAGGTGCTTTGTTTAGATACAAAGGCGCATTCTTTAGCTTTAATGCCAATAATATTTTAGATAAAAAACTTGATAAAACGATACGAGTTTCAGAGCCAAATTTACTTTTAAATTACCAAATTTATTCTGGTTATACCTTTAGAGGGCCGAAGAAGAGTGGATTAGAATTTGAACCTTCAATTTATTATCAGATGTTTAGTAGTGACAAAAGATCTAGTACCGATGTGAATTTTAAATTTAGAAAGTATAATAGAAATGATGATTATTTTTGGGCAGGAATTTCTTACAGATTCTTAAACGATCAGTTATTGAAACCTCTGAATGTAGGACCCATGGTGGGCTTCCAGAAATCTAATTTTTACTTTGGATATGCTTATCAGGTTACAACTAATGAGTTATCAGCATATAACTCGGGTACACATGTTGTTACTATTGGGTTAAACTTTTTACAAGGTATTAGTAATTGTCCTTGTACGCAGAGTGCAGTGCGTAAATAGTTGAGGTTTATTGAGATAAATTAATGTTATAATACTTTATGTTTTGAATATTGCCCTTAACCGAAACTGCTCCTATATAATTTTCTTGTGGTGTAAAGGAAAATAAGTTCCATAATTCTTTTTCGTTTTTATCCCATTTTGTTTCTAATAATTCTGTTTTTTCATCTGAATCTATACTTACAGAAAAAGAATCTAACGGAAATGAAAGCCCTTTTGCTTTGGCTTTTATAAATGATTCTTTTCTCGTCCAGCATCTGTAAAACCCGTTAATATGATTTTCTAGAGGTGAACTTTTTAAGGAATCAATTTCGGAATTTGAAAAGTAATTTGAAGCGATATCAAAAACTTCAAAATCAGTTTTCATTTCTTCAATATCAACACCAATGTCATCATTTAACACAAAACCTATAACTGCCATATTTCCCGAATGAGAAACGTTAAATTTTAATTTAGTTTTCAGATCGTAATATGGTTTTCCAAATTCACCATTCTTAAAAGGTATGTCTTCTGGTTTTATATTTAAATACTTGCTAGATAATAATCGTAAAGTACCACGTGTAATAATAGAGCAGTTTTTATCTTTTTTAAAATGAAATTTTGAAGCTTTTACAATTTCATCCTCAGACAGCAAAGCGTTTAGGTGATTGAGTCTTTTTTCGGAAACATCAAAATTCACACACCATACATGGACTTGATTTTGGGATAATATTTTAGTTTTTATTGAAGACAGCATGGTGTTAATTATCTTGAATTATAACTCTTTCTATTTTTTCAGCCAATAAATCTGCGTACGGCGAGCTAAATAATTGGTGGTGTAAACCTTCTGTATATAACACATTAATATCTTGTTTAGTTATGTCATTCCATGCATTTATATAGGTTGGATTTAGTTTTTTGTCTGGTTTTTTAGTTAAAATCAAATTTGTAATGCCAGGGTGTTTTTTATTCCATTCGTACAATTTGTAAATACGAATTAAATTTTGCTTAACTTTTTCAAGATTTTTTTTGTTTGATGAAGCAAATAGCTTAATAACCTTTGGTTCTAAAAAACGCTCGTAATTATTTGAAATCATTAACTTTATTGCGTTAAAAGGATTGCTGGTAAAACGTTTTAAAAACCCAGAAATCCTCATTTTTATTCGTGTAGGGTCTGTGAAATCTTCTTGATTAGTAATACTGTCAATAACAATAAGGTTTGTAGTTTCTCCAAGTTTTTTAAAAATATTTGCAATTTCTATTCCCACTGCTGGACTAAAACAATAAACTAATAAATTATAAGGTCCATTGGGTTGAATATCCTTGATTTCTTTAGCATAATCTATTGCCATTTCCTTAATACTTTGGTGCATTTTTTCATTTCCACTTATACCAGATGGTTGTATAGCATAAACTGGGGTTTCTTCATTTAGGGCATTAGCTATAGGATTAAAGAAAAACACATAACCTCCACCTCCGTGAATACAGAATAAAGGTTTTTTTGTTCCTGAAGTTTTTATTGGCACAACGTAATTCCATGATGCAATGATTTTATCCTCTTGAATATATTTTGATAAGGCTTCAATACTTGAATGCTCAAGTAAAGTAATGGGAGATATTTTTATTTTAAGCTTCTTTTCAATAAGCGTGAACATTTTAATCGCTAGCAGAGATTTGCCTCCTATTTCAAAAAAGTTATCGGTGATGCTAATATTGTTTTTATTAAGAA
>ENA-OWNS01000103-OWNS01000103.1-marine-metagenome-genome-assembly--contig:-NODE-103-length-44571-cov-3.948105_pt1 | contig 44571 bp, 47 predicted proteins | sample MGYA00238137_ERZ651772 | MGnify/ENA primary metagenome ERZ651772 (study PRJEB26903, sample SAMN06264699) | marine metagenome | isolation source: Columbia River Estuary | place: USA:Columbia River Estuary... | reverse complement strand
AGCTATAGTCCCCGTAATCCTAAAATCATTAATGCTCATACCAAAGTCAAAAAAATCATTAAAACTTTCGGCAAATCCAATTAAATACAATGCAATAGAAAGGGCTGTACCCACATATAGGGCAATGCCAATGGAACCACCAATAGGGATTCCCATACTACGCGAAAGCACATAATATACACCTCCTGCACCTATTTTTTTATCGGTTGCTACTGATGAAATACTCAATCCTGTAGTTACTGAAATAATATGGGCGATGATGATGATAACTATGGTTCCAATCAAACCTGCATTACCAACAACCCAACCCAAGCGCATATACATGATAACACCCAAAATGGTAAGTAATGAAGGGGTAAAAACACCTGCAAAGGTGCCGAACTTTTGAATTTTTTCCATTGAAAAATTGGAAATTTAATTTTGAGGAGTGAATATAACTAATCTTTTTTATAACTGTAGTATATTCAATTTAAATGAAGAATAAATACTGATTTAGCACCACATTAATCTAAATGAAATGTATAAATAGCCGTTAAATGAGTGTTTTATATTGCTAAATGAGTTCTAAATGAAATAGAACAGAATGAATATCAAAATGAAATGGAGCAGAAAAAAAAGTGTTGAATCGCTTTTTTTGCAGTTTGAATCGGAATGAATCGCTTTGAATCACTTTTTATGCACAATGAATCGCTTTTCTGCTCTATAAAAATAAGTTTGCTTTTTTAAATAATTTAAGTTACATTGCTAGAACAATAAACATTTTTTAATAAAACTGGATCTTGCTTGGCAACTCGATTAACCAACTCTTCATCAGTGCCTCCAAATCCAAGTTTTCTGAGGGTGAGTAAATGCGGGCGCTCATGCGGCAAGAAAAAACCCTGAGGGATACCTTGCTCCATAATAAGCCTCATTTTATCTAAGCCCTGTAAGGCTGCAGCTTGAGGATTGGAAGTTTGATTGAAATATTTTTGTGAGGCTAAATTGCCTTGAGATAAACCAGCATAGTTGTGAGTCGGTCCAATTAGGCCATCAAAATTAATCTCCCCTGAATATGTCATCTATAATTTTTTAATGATGGAGGCCTTGGGCCATGCACAATAATCTGCAGCATAAAAACCTGCAGGCCTAAGATTGCCACTTCTGCCTATTCCACCAAATGGAAAAGCTCCGGATGCACCAGTTGTGGTTGAATTAAAATTAATGACACCAGCATTAATTCTTCGCACAAATCCATCAAACAACTTCTCATTATCCGAGATGAGCCCTGCGGCTAAACCATATTTTGTATTATTTGCTTCTGCCACTGCCGCATCAAAGGTGTCAGCAAAAAAAACCTGCAGCATGGGCCCAAAATTTTCTTCATCATAAGATTTGGTCATCCCAGTAATATTGATAAGACTGGGCGTGACCAAGTTAAATGAGCCCCTCACTTTTTTTGCCTTAAGAATGGTTTTAGCGCCTAAGTGAATAAGCTTATCTTGAAAAGCTAAAAATCCCTCAGTTGCTTTAGGTGAGATTAATGGACCATAGTAAAGATCTGATGGATCTGCATATGAGAGTGATTGAATTTTTTGTTTTAATTTAGCTAAAATTTTCTTACCATTTTTATTATTTGGAAGAATAAGCCGACGCGCACAAGTGCAACGCTGACCCGAAGAAATAAATGCGGATTCAAAAATAAGGTCTGCTGCAGCATTAAGTTTTTTAGTCGACCAAACCACCAATGGATTATTGCCTCCCAATTCTAAAGCTAGAATTTTTTCCGGGTAATCGGCCATGATTTTATTAATTTGTTTACCAACTTTATAGCTGCCAGTGAAAAGCAATCCATTGTTTAAGGGATGTTTGCAAAGGCCTTGCACTATGTCTTTGCCGCCATGAACCATATTGATGACGCCGGCAGGCAATCCCGCTTTATCCCATAGCATCATCATGTACTCTGCAACCATGGGGGTCGACTCGCTTGGCTTATACACAATCGTATTTCCAGCAATAAGTGCTGGGGTTATGTGCCCATTGGGTAGATGCAATGGGAAATTAAATGGTCCCACAACTGACATTACACCATGTGATGAATGTTGGAGAGTGGCTTCCATAGATCCAATAGAGCTCTTTTGAGAGCCTGTTCGCTTTTTAAATGCGAGAACTGAGTTATTTAATTTAGCTAGTGTGGCTGCAACCTCAGAAGCAGCATCAGCATGAGTTTTACCTGTTTCATCTGAGATGAGCTTAGTCATTGTTAATTTATTCTTTTCCAGCAAAGCATAAAATTTTCTAATAATCTTTACTCTTGTTTGAATCGAAGCAGCTGACCATCCCTCATGACACTCATTTGCAGCTTTCATTGCAGTATTTAATTGAGATTCAACAGCAAAATTTCCCTCCCAAAGAATTTCACCTGTTAGAGGGTTCATTGACTTAAATAACTTGCCTTTACCCAAAGACCATTGATTTTGTATGTAAAGCATTAGTTGACCTGCGCTAGAGAGCCTGGTTTTAAATTTAAAGCCTTTGCTACTTTGGCTGAGATGAAAAGCACCTTCTTATCTTTATCAAAAGCATAATTTTCTTTAACTACCGCAAAAGCATCAATGGATGGGTTGGCAATAAAGCCAAACCGATCAAAGTTAATATTTCTTTTAATCTCAATGGGAAACAGTTTTGCAGATTTAACCAAAGGAATATCCTTAATCTTCGCCTCCAAGCAAGGCCCCCCATCCAGAACATCAATCAATCCATTGGGTCTAAAATTTTGCTTCCTAAGTAAAGAGTATGCTGGCATGGCATTGGGATGAGGTTTACCAATCACTCTTTGAACTTTTCTTGGCATGTGCTCAATAATGAATGGATATTTAGGAATTGATTCCATAATAAAATGATTGTCAATATAGCTAATCTCATCAGCTTTAAAAAAATCAAGATTAAAAAAAGTATTGCTAAAGGAATTCCAAAAATAAGACTCATCCTTGGCATTTTTAAAACCTCTGATCTCTACAAAAGCAGTGGGATCAAATCTTTTTTGATGAGCTGACATAAAAATAAATCTAGAAAAAGAAAGCAATGAACCTCTGCCCTTACCCCGAAAAGCTGGCTTGAGGAATAGAGTACCTAATTCAGAATAAGGTTTTTTGCATAAATGCAGTGCTAATACATCTAGGTCTTTAGTGAAATTTAAAGATTTTGATTCAAGTTTTGAGATAGATTTCTTAAAAAATACTGAAGGTTTTTTTAAAGAAACTGAAGTATAAATAGCGGACAAGCCTACAATTCTGCCGTTGTCTTCAAGAACAAACAAATAGCTATCTTGATTGGGTTTATTTGCTTTTTTATTACGAGATCTTTCTGACCAGGAAATTCTTTCTTTAATCTCTTGCGGAGTCTTTGGCATTGTCGTCATGCCTTTGCCAGAATGCTTAACCAAATGCTCAACATTCTTGAAATCTGAGTTCTTAACTAGCCTGACTACTTTCATGAGCTTATTATAGCAAGTCTAGGATTTGGAAAGGGATGAATGCATTGGAGGGTCTTTACTTTAGCTGGCAAACAATTTCATTATAAAATTTTTCCATGCCTTTGATCTTTTCCTCTAAAGGGGCATCATTCATCGTTCCATAAAGCATCCATGGGTATGTAGTCATGGTCGTCACACCTAGATCTTTCATTTGCCCAAAGCCCTCAAGGCTAAAAGCATCCCAGCAACTAAAACAAATATATTCATAATTTTCTTTAGAAGGAAGCTCCTGTCTTTTATCATTTAATTTTGCCATTAAGGCCTCAAGCTCGCTCAAACTGTGCATATCTGAAATCCAACCATCATGCCTTGCTGCTCTGTTAAGAGCTGGCTCAGAAAAGCCACCAACATAAATAGGAATATCTGTTTTTGGTGCTGGCAACATCTCTAATTTTTTAAAATTAAAAAATTGGCCTTTGAAATTAACCATCTCCCCTGACCAAAGTAACTTCATAATTTCAAGCATTTCGTCAGCTCGGGCTCCTCTGCGTCGAAACTCTTGACCTCCTGCTTCAAATTCTTCTGGCATCCACCCCATGCCAATTCCTAAATCAAACCGCCCATTAGACACAGCATCAAGAGTGGATACCTCTTTGGCTACTCTGAGTGGATTTCTAGCAGGAAGAACATAGACGCTTGTATAAAACCGAATATTTTTTGTGGCTCCAGCAAGAAAAGACAATGAGTTTATGGGGTCTGGCCAATCGGTGCCCTGTTCCCACCTCACACTTCCATCATCAGTGTATGGGTAAGGAACTGAAAAATTTTCTGGATGAATTAAATGATCTGAGACAGCAAGGAAATCGTACCCAATCTCATCAGCGGCTATACCCAATGGTTTTATTTCATCCATTGGTAACATTGATAGAGGTATTGCAAATTTCATATTCCTATAGCCCTAGTTACAAACCAAAAAGTTCCCATAGAGAATACTACCGCACCTGTAAAGTTATGGATATTAGAAAAGCTGGATGCAGAAAGAAAATTTCTTGCCAATGTTAAGAGCCCCAATATAGAAAAGGCAACTGCGAGCTGACCTATTTCCACGCCTACATTAAAACTCAGAATAATTTGCCATAACCTATCTTGTGGCAGCCCTACTTCAGCTATTGAAGAGGCGAATCCAAGGCCGTGAATCAACCCAAAGAACACTGTGATCATTAATGGCAGCCAATAAGATGAATAATGATGGGTAAGACTGAGATAAATCGTTAAAAATAATGCTAGCCCAAAAATTAACATAGGACTAAGAATGCCGAATAAAATTAATGGACTGAAAGCTATCAAGGCAAAGAAAAAATTTTTGATTCCCTGGTTAAATTCATATTGATGTTTAAAAAACTTTTCTAATGCCAGCAACAAAATAGAAAATCCAATGAGAATTTCTACCATTTCGGAATGCACCCTCAAAACATTCATTGCACCTAAGCCCAAAGTGAGACTGTGGCCAATAGTAAATCCAGTGATAGCTATTACAAGTTGCCTACCCTGAAACAAAAGCAGCAAACCGAGCAAAAATGCCAGATGATCCCAGCCACTTAGAATATGCTGAATACCAGATTTCATATAACCCCAATAAGAGCTCTGATTAGTATCTGGAGAAGATAAAGAATTAATTTGCCAAAGATCAGTTTTACTAGCAAACATAAATTCAGGGATTGTTTCGCCGTCAATTTGACCTCTAGCAATATGAGTGTGAGTTAAACCAAAGTCTTGAAATAAAGGCACAGAAACGCTGGGTGGCATCTGGGAACATTCAAAAGCCCAATAAAATTTTAAAACTCCCAGCGAGTTATTTTCAGTAAACTCTACTGGTTGTCTGAGCTTACATTCACTGCCAAGATCAATTGAACTGCCTAAATAAGTAATAAAATTATCATAAGATTGAAATTTAATCTCCACCTGAAGGCTCTCAAAAATAGATCGCTTGATCGTACCACTAACCTTAATCTCAGCTCCATTTGGTAGAGAAGTAAATAGAAACTTAGAATAAGATTCGCTTCGATTATGAGCATCAAGGGGGAAAGCTGCATGCAGCAGCAGCAAAATCAGTATCTTTTTAAAGATCATTTGCCTTTACGACGTCATACCAATTTCTTAGATCTTCAAGGTATTCATCTAGCATCTCCTCTCCCTTAAAACGAATGTATTCTGATTCAACCTCTTGATAAATATCATTAAACTCGGGCGCGCCTTGAATCACCTTTTGCACTGGAACCAAAAGGTGAAACTGATCATCCAGCTCAATCAAGTCACTCACCTCACCTTCTTGCAAACCCAAAGCAACTTGTGTGAGATAAGGTCCTATGTACTCTCGAACCTTCATTGCAGGAAGAAGAGTATTGGGCAGACTAATTACTTCAATTGACGCAAGTGACTTAGCTGCTGCAAGATCCCCATCAGCTAAAAAATCTTTAGCCGTGGTGCCCGAGGCCCTTTGGTCTGAGGCAAAGCTTAGTTTTATAAGATGTAATTTTGGGCTTGGGGTAAATAGGTCCTGATTTGCGGAGTAAAAAGCTTTTAAATCTTTTGTTGAAATTCTTAAATTATCTGTCTCAGCAACAATAGAGCTAATCATTTTTTGAATAATCATGCTTCTAATTTCAGGGTTATTTTCGATCATTCCCAGATCAATGCCTCTTTGAATTAACAGCTCTTCATCAATCATTCTTTCAAGAATATTTTCAGGATCAGACTCAATCAATCCTGTTTTTCTTGATTGCGCGATGGACTCTAAATACGTTTCATATTTTTCTTTAGAAATTGCTCTTTCATCAATCTTAGCAACCCAGTTTAATTGCGTTAAATCAACTTTTTGGATAAAGCTGGAGCCAATAATTGCTATAGAAATGATCCCCCCCAATATAAGCAATGGATGAATTTCAAATCTCCATTGCAAAAATCTATTACTCATCTGTTTTTTGGGCGTAAGAGTCATTTTGATATGGTCAATATCATCCTCGAGATAGACTTCACCTTGCACAATAAAACCAAAATCTCTATAGAAATCTTGCAACCTGTGCTGAGCTGAAATACTTATCTCCTGGCCAGCATATTTAGTAGCGCAAAATTCAATGGCTTCTTGAGTCAGGATCTTCCCCGCCCCCTCTCGTCTGATCTTCTCTGCAGTGAGAACCCTTCCAATTTCTGGTCCATGATATTGCTTTCCAGGCTTCACGACTCTTAGATACCCAACCAATTCATTGTCCTGGTATGCAAGCAAATGATCGCAATCCTGATCTTTAAAATCAGCATCAATAAAAGGACAGTCTTGCTCCACCACAAAAACTTGCTGACGGAGATTTAGCAAAGCATAGAGCTCATCTTTTGTAAGCGCAGAGAATGACTTCCATTTAATATTCATTGGATGATTATATTTGTTTTATTGTTTATAATCTTAATCCAAAATTAAGAGATTTCCATGAGTGATTTATACGACATAGCAGTAAAAGATATTGATATGAATTCAGTTGATTTAAGTAACTACAAAGGAAAAACTTTGCTCATTGTTAATGTTGCAAGTAAGTGTGGTTTTACCCCGCAATACAAAGATTTACAAAACCTTTATGAAAAATATCAAGCTCAAGGCTTCGAAGTACTGGGCTTCCCATGCAATCAATTTGGGGCGCAGGAACCTGGAACAAATGAAGAAGTGGCTTCATTTTGCGATTTAACATTTAACGTATCATTTAAAATGTTCGATAAGATTGAAGTCAATGGGTCAAATGCAAGCCCGCTCTTTAAATATCTAAAGCATGAATCTCCAGGTATTTTAGGCACTGAAGCAGTTAAATGGAATTTCACTAAATTTTTAGTTAACAAAGATGGTGAGGTCGTTAAGAGATTTGCTCCTAAGGATGGAGAATCTGCTATTGAATCTGAATTGGCAAAAATTATATAAATTAAATTTTTATGCTCATCAGCAAAGCATCTTCTTTTGGGCTCCCGCTATAGTAATTCGGCCGAATGGCATCTTTAGAAAACCCAAGATTTTCATATAAGTTAATGGCTGTTTTATTTGAAACCCTAACCTCAAGAGAGATAATTTTGACACCCATCGTTTCGTTTTGAAGAATTACATGTTGCAGTAAATTTTTGCCAAAGCCTTTGCCTTGGTGAGCTGGGTCAATCGCTATATTTAGCAAATGAGATTCTGGAATAATTGGGGAATATATAGCAAACCCAACAACCATGCCTGACTCCTCCAGGACTAATGAGTGATGACCAACTTCCATGGAGGAAATAAATTGTTGTTTTGTCCAAGGCAGTTGATTGGTAGCATTTTCAATTTCAACAATGGGTGAAAAATCCTCCATGCAAGCAAGCCTTATCTTCATTACGATTAGGTTAAAGTTAAAGGCTTTAGTTTACTCCATAGCTCTTTTTTTAAACTAGGATCAGATATCATCCCTTGAAGCGAAGGTGATTGAATGGGCTCTAAATCCTTGGCAATATTAATTTGATCTGAGAAGACTAAAGTTGCTTTAACATCAACTGAAGACTTTGGGAGCTGATCTGGTTGAATTGGCTCTATAGGCATTGCTGCAATAATACCCTGAGAGGCTGGCTCAGTAGAACCTTGTACCGCGCCAATAATGGCTTCAAGCAACTTTATTTCTTTTTCTGTGTATTCATCAACAGAAATAGCATGTAATGTTAGAATATTGTCCTTTTGAAAGAAGTAGATGTTAATTTCATCATTTACAGAAAGATTTTTTGCATCCTCAAATAGAGGAATGCCAATTTTAGAGAGAATATATTGAGATTTATTTGAGAGCATTACAAAAGCAATCATGAAAGATTTAATCAAAAAATACAAACCTTTTGAGCCTATTCCTTTGGAGCAAAGAGATTGGCCAAACCAGGTTATTAAATCAGCGCCTAGATGGTGCTCAGTTGATTTGCGTGATGGAAACCAAGCCCTTATTGAGCCAATGGGCCATGAAAGAAAAAAACGCATGTTTAAACTTCTGTGTGATCTTGGTTTTAAAGAAATCGAAGTGGGCTTCCCTGCCGCATCTGAAACTGATTTTGAGTTTGTGAGATGGCTGATTGAGGAAAAGAAAATTCCATCAGATGTAACAATTCAAGTATTAACACAGGCAAGGGATCATATTATCAAGAGAACATTTGAATCTCTCAAAGGCGCTTCTCAAGCGATTGTTCATTTTTACAATTCAACTTCTACCCTACAAAGAAAAGTTGTCTTTAATCAAGACAAGGCTGGTATCAAGCAAATAGCAGTTGATGGAGCTAATCTAGTAAGAAATTTAGCATTGGCTAGCCCAGAAACAAAATGGTCCTTTGAATATTCACCTGAAAGTTTTACAGGCACAGAGCTAGATTATGCTGCAGATGTCTGTGATTCAGTTGTAGAAATTCTTAAAGACTCATCGTCTGAAAAAATCATTATCAACTTACCTGCTACTGTAGAGATGGCAACTCCAAATATCTATGGTGATCAAATTGAATGGATGAACAGCAATTTAATTAACAGAAAGGATATTTCACTTTCACTGCATCCTCATAATGATAGGGGGACTGCAGTTGCAGCCTCTGAATTTGGTCTAATGGCAGGAGCTGATAGGGTTGAAGGTACATTATTTGGTAATGGTGAACGCACAGGAAATGTTGATGTAGTAACCATTGCGCTTAATCTTTTAACTCAAGGCATTGATCCTGAGCTAGATTTTTCTGATATAAATTCTGTTATTAGAGAAGTTGAGTATTGCAATCAATTGCCAGTTCACCCAAGACACCCCTACGCTGGTGATCTTGTATTTACTGCATTTTCAGGATCTCATCCAAATGCAATTAAAAAAGGTCTCAGCGCATTAGAAAAATCAAATCAACCAGAATGGGAAGTACCATATCTCCCAATTGATCCAGCTGATCTAGGTCGATCATATGAAGCAGTGGTAAGAATTAATTCTCAATCAGGAAAAGGAGGCATTGCCTTTATCTTAGAAAAAGATCACGGAGTTTCATTGCCAAGACGTCTGCAAATTAACCTAAGTGAAAAAGTTCAAAGAGTTGCTGATGAAACAGGCAAAGAAGTAATGTCTAGAGACATCTGGAAAGTGTTTGAAAAGCACTACCTGTCTGTGAAAGGTAATTTTGAACTGAATAATTACGCTTTGTCCTCAACGGAGGATTCTAATGGAAATACATCAGATCGAATTGAAATTACATTATCTTCTGGAAATAATGAAGTGAACCTCAAGGGAACAGGTGGAGGTCCGATTGAGGCTTTTGTATCAGCAGTGAATGATCATTTCAAAGTTTCAATTTCTGTGTCTGATTACCACCAGCACTCAGTGACCTCAGGAGCTGATGCTAAAGCTGCAGCATTTATTGAGCTGACTTCTGATGGTCAGAATGAATGGGGGGCGGGCATTGATGGCAATACTGTCAAAGCATCTTTTCAAGCCATTGTTGTTGGTCTCAACAAACTTCTTACTTAAAATCGGGCTCTCTTTTTTCAAGGAAAGCTTGAACTCCTTCTATATTCTCAGCCGATCCAAAGATTTGATTTTGCGTTTCTGCCTCTGCTGCAAACGTTTCATCGTAAGACTTAACCAAAGCATCATTCATTAATTTTTTGGTGCGTGATAAAGCCTGAGGAGATCTCTTGGCCAAGTGTTCAGCCCATTTTTTAGTTTCAGTCGCTAGATCATCAAGATCAACGATTTTATTCGCTATGCCCAAACTATGACATTCTGCAGAAGGAATTTTTTTTCCTTCAATGGCATATTCAAGAGCTCGACTGTAACCAATTGCCCTAGTAAGGAGAAAGCTTAAACCGCCATCAGGAACCAAAGCGATGTTGCTGAATACCGACATAATATATGCCTCTTTGGCCATAATTCTTAAATCACAAGCCATGGCTAAGGAAGCACCGATCCCGGCAGCTGCTCCATTAATAGAACCAATAACAGGTTTTGGCATTTCAATAATATTCTTAAAAAATGGATGATAGCCTCTCAGCAATGCATCTTTTGTGTTTGTCCATGATGCCTCTCTTTCAGTCAGGTCAGCACCAGCAGAAAAACCTCTGCCCTCTCCCGTAATAACCAATACTCGAATTTGAGCATCATTTTTTACAAGCTCCGTTGCAGTGCCCATGTCCCAAATTAATTGCTCATTAAATGCATTCATCATCTTGGGACGATTGATTGTAATTGTCGCCACATGATTTTCAACGTCTAAGCTGATGGTTTCATAACTCATTTTTTTCTCCGAATTGATTGATTATTTCTTATTTATGACTAAATCACCATCATAAAAACTTAAAAAAACCCTCTTTTGATCATTGTCCGCTCTAGACCAGTGCACTTGAGTTTTTGAACTTGGCTGAGAATTAATAAAAGCCTTTAAAATCTCATTGAGGATCTTTTTATTTGGCATTGCCACATTGTTTTGCTTAATCCAATATCTAATAACCTCTCCGCAAGTATCCGCATCTAAATTCATCAATAGATCTCTTTGTATTGTTATACCAGAAATGGCTGAACCAAATTGTTTATCGATGAGCAGGTCATGCACTTTCTTATGTTTAGAAACCAGCATCGAGGTTTGCTGAATCTGTGTGCTTGCTTTTGGCCATCGAGTTGATGCCAAAGATAGCAACTCATTTCTAATAAAATTTCGATCTTGATCGTCTGCAAAATTGCTTTCATCAGTGATAAATTGAATATTGTTTGCTAGCAAATAGTCATTTAAATAAGATTTAGGGTAGTCCAACCATGGTCTGATCATTATCCCATTGCCCAGTTGCCTTTCTCTGACAGGGCCTTGCAGCCCATCAAGTCCAGTGCCTCTAAACAACCTAAATAAAATTGTTTCAGCCACATCATCTGCATGATGTGCCAACAAAAGCTGGTCATCGGATTCCAGCATTTCTTTAAAAACTTTAAATCTCCCTTGCCGTGCGGCTGATTCTAAGCCTGAGTTTTTTGAGTTCACCTCAATGCTTTTGCAATGGAGGGCAATATCTCTTTCTATGCAAAATTTCTGGCAATGCTTTTCCCATGAATCTGCATTTTTGCTTAGAGCATGGTTTACATGAATAGCTGATAACTTACCGCTAAATAAACCTTGCTGTTTAAGCTCATGGCAAAAATGAAGAAGTGCAGATGAATCACCTCCGCCACTGTAAGCAACAACAATGTTCTTATTTGGATTAATTAACTCAAAAAAAGCTTTTGCATCAAACAAAATCAGGCACCTATTTTTAGCAAGCGCTGATAACGTCTTGTCAGTAACTCCTCTTCAGAGAATTTAGATAGCTCAGCTATATTAGTTAATAAGGATGACTTTATATTAGCCGAAATAGCATCATAGTCTTGATGAGCCCCGCCAACTGGCTCCGGAATAATTTCATCAACAATGTTTATTTTTTTTAGATCGCTAGCCCCAACTTTCATAGCCTCTGCAGCTTCAGGTGCTTTTTCTGACCCACGCCAAACAATGGAGGCGCATGCTTCTGGTGAGGCCACGGCGTATGTTCCATACTCCAAGATAGCAACGTGATCTCCAACACCTAATGCTAAAGCTCCTCCCGAGCCACCTTCCCCAGTCACAACAACTAGAATTTTAGTTTTTAAACTAGACATAACCGCAAGATTTCGAGCAATAGCTTCGCTCTGCCCTCTTTCTTCTCCTTCAACGCCAGGATAGGCACCAGCTGTATCAATAAAAGTGATCACTGGCATATTGAACTGCTCAGCAAGCTGCATAAGGCGCTTAGCTTTTCTGTAGCCTTCGGGCTGAGGCATTCCAAAATTCCTTTTTACTTTTTCCTCTGTATCGCGACCCTTTTCATGACCAATGATCATCACAGGAATACCCTCAAGCTTTGCAATCCCACCAACTAAAGATGCGTCATCAGCAAATTGGCGATCACCATGAAGCTCTTCAAATTCGTCAAAAATTCTTTCTATAAAATCTAAAGTATGAGGCCTGTTTGGGTGACGAGCAACCTGCACTATTTGCCATGTTGACAACTTTGAATATATTTTTTTTCTAAGAGCCGTCTCTTCTAATTTAAGTTTATCAATTTGTGGTAGCAGTTCTGGATTATCAGTGGCCGCAAGCTGCAAAGCTTCAATTTTATCTGAAACTTCTGCAATGGGTTTCTCAAATTCTAAAATACTAATACTCATTTATTTGGTTAAGTTTAATCGCCCCATCACCGAACAGCCCTTTCAGAAGCTTTATATTATCGGGTGAAGGCATCAGTTTAAATTCATCACCAAGCTCTATTATAGCCTCAGAGTCTTGATGAGAGATTTTTAAATGTATTTTGCAATTTCCATGCTTCCAAAAATCACCATTAAGATTTTTTAAATCTGACATAGTTGATTGAATGGATTCACTGGGAAGATTTCTGATATCAATAACAATAGATTTATTGCCTTGACTCATTTGCGATTCCAAAGAAGAGACTGACCCCACTTTCATTTTATACATTCTTCGATTTAATTCTTTGGATCGATAATCATCGATCTCTACTGAACCAGCAAAAATTAATATTGAATTAGTTTTTAAAAGCAAATGATGCTTTTCTAAAACTTCAGTGCTAACAATCCCCTCCATAGTACCTGTGCCATCATCAAAACTTATAAAAGCAACTTGTTTGTTTGATCGATCTCTAATTTGCCTATAAGAATTGAGCAATCCAACAACCTTAGCTCTATTAATATCATCCGTTACTTCTCGGATTGTGTGAGATCTAAGATTTTCTATCATTCCCTCAATTGCAATCACTGGATGACCTGAAAAATAAAATCCCAAGGCATCTCTTTCATGATTCAACAAATCTTCTTTTGATAAAGCTTTTACATTTACATATTTTTCATAAGGATCAAAGCTCTCCTCCATAGAAGCAAATAAATCTGAAGTCCCTGCCATTTTTGCACTATTCTTCTGCCCTTCTCTCAACATGTCTTCCATGCAAGCCAACGCGATAGACCTAGAAGGAGCTAAGCCATCAAAAGCACCAGCCTTTGTTAAGGCTTCAATAGATTTTTTACCGCCAAGCCTGATATTAACTTTTTTAGTTAAATCAAATAGATCTTTAAAAGATTGCTGCTGTCTTACGTCCATCAAATGATCTATAAAAGAATCTGCCACTCCTTTGATTGCTCCTAAGCCATACTTAATATCAAGATCTGCATTCACATTAAAGTATTTATTACTTGTTTTAATGTCAGGAGTTAAAACTTTAATTTTCAGTTCTTTGCACTCATTGATCAGAGTATTAATTTTGTCAGTGTTCCCCAGCTCTGTAGATAAAACTGCTGCCATAAAATGTTCTGGAAAATAAGTTTTTAAATATGCTGTTTGATAGGAAAGCATTGCGTAAGCTGCTGAATGTGATTTATTGAAACCATAGCCAGCAAATTTTTCAATCAGATCAAATATCTTTTCTGCTGTTGCTTTCTTAATTTCATTGGTGGCGCACCCGTCAACAAAAATCTGTCGCTGTTGCTCCATTTCCTCAACTTTTTTCTTTCCCATGGCTCGTCTCAAAATGTCAGCCTGACCTAAAGAATATCCAGCTAACACCTGTGCAGCTTGCATAACCTGCTCCTGGTATAAGATAACGCCATAGGTTTCTGATAACACGGGCCCTAATAACTCATGAGGATAGGTAACTTTGCTCTTGCCATGTTTTCTATCGACAAATTCATCATGCATGCCTGATTCCAAGGGACCTGGCCTATATAGCGCGAGCAGAGCAACGATTTCTTCAAATTTGGTTGGCTTGAGCCTTCTAATTAGCTCCCTCATGCCCGTTGATTCCAATTGGAAAACTGCTGTAGTTCTTCCCGACGCAAGAAGCTCAAAAACTTTTGGATCGTCTAAAGTCAGGGCATTGAGATCCAGTGTCTTTTCTCCTTTATCAATTAAATATTCATTAATTGACTTAACAGCTCTATCAATCACTGTCAGTGTTCTTAAGCCTAGAAAATCAAATTTAACAAGGCCGATTGTCTCAACGTCATCTTTATCAAATTGAGTCATCGTCGAATCAGATTGAGGATCAAAATAAGTCGGGCAGAAATCTGCAATAGAACCTGGAGCAATAACGATTCCACCAGCATGCTTGCCAACATTTCTTGCAATGCCTTCAAGCTTAAATGCTAAATCAATAATCTCAGATACTTCATCCTCATCTTGAATCATTTTTTTGAAAATGGGCTGAGAACTAATTGCTTTATCAAGAGTCATGCCAGGAATAAATGGAATCATTTTAGAAATTCGATCACCCAACGCATATGGTTTACCTAAAGCTCTGGCCACATCTCTTACAACAGCCCTTGCAGCCATGGTGCCGAATGTTGCTATTTGTGATACTGCAGATTTACCATATTTTTCACCAACATAATCTATAACCATGTCTCGTTTATCCATGCAAAAATCAATATCGAAATCTGGCATAGAAATTCTTTCTGGGTTAATAAACCTCTCAAAGAGCAAGTTATGTTCTATTGGATCCAAGGCTGTTATTCCTAATGCATAAGCAACCAAAGAGCCAGCACCAGAACCCCTTCCGGGGCCAACAGGAACATCATTGCTCTTAGACCACTGGATAAAATCAGCCACAATTAAGAAATAACTAGAGAAGCCTGTGGCATGAATTTGAGTCAGCTCATAATCCAAACGTTTTTGATAAAGAGCCTGCTGATCAGGGGAGTATGATCGGATAATCTTTAAAAGTTTTTTGTTGGAGAGCTCAGAAAGAAAAGAGTTAAAATCATGTTCCTTTGGCACAGGGTATTCAGGAAGAAAATATTCATCGGTGGTGAAAGTAACATTACATTTTTGAGCTACGGCAAATGTGTTGTGAATAAGGGTTTCTGCTTCGCAGTCGCTGAATAGTTCAGCAATGTCTTTAGTGGATTTAAAAAATTGTTGAGGGGTGTAAATTTTTTCTCTATTTGGATCATTTAGGGTCTTACCAGTATTAATACAAACTTTTGTTTCATGAATATCAAAATCCTCAATTTGAGAAAACATTGAGTCATTGGAGGCTATTACTGGAATTGAATGCTGCGAGGCCAATGGAAGAATGCATTGAATAAAATCTTCCTCGGAATCTTTACCGAGTCTCTGAATTTCAATACAAAAATCATCTTTAAAAGTTTCCTTAAATACGTTTAATTCAGTTTTTAAATCTTGAAGTTTTTGGTATTTTGATAGATTGAATATATGAGAAAGCGGTCCTCCTGCAATAACTATAATGTTTCCTGCGCAAGCGCTTAAATCCTCAAAAGTAATAGAAATCACTCCATTTTCTTGCTGCAACTGAGCTTTAGAAATAATACCCATCAAAGATTTCAATCCATCATTATTTTTTGCAAGGCACAAGATTTCGCCATCCTCGCCATCATGAGATTTTAAATTCAAAGTTGTTCCAGCTATTGGCTTAATGCCAGCTGCTTCTGCTTTTTTAAAAAATTTAACCATCCCAAACATATTATTTAAATCTGTCAGAGCAACTGCAGGCATATTCAGTTTTTCTGCATTAGCAATAATTTCATTAATTCTTAAAAGGCCTCTAGAGATACTAAACTCAGAGGAAACTCGCAGATGAATAAAAGGTGTGGCCATAACTAAACAATAACTCCTTTAAAAGATTTCCTATGAAAAGATGTGTATCCAGATTTTTTTAGAGCCTCTAGGTGATAAGGAGTTCCATAGCCTTTGTTTTTTGCAAAATCGTATGCAGGAAATTCTTTATCTAACTTTTTCATGAACTCATCTCTGTGTACCTTTGCAATAATTGAGGCTGCTGAAATCTCTGGAATTAACTTATCACCTCCAATCACCGCCTCACAATTTATATCAATATTTGGAATAAATTGACCATCAACATAAATCAAGTCTGGCTTGATGGGTAAATTTATTATAGCTTCTTGCATGGCACTCAATGTAGCTTGATGGATATTAATTTCATCGATTTTTGTATTGGATATACTGGCAAAACTATAAATAGCTTCTTCCTTTATCAGGCCAGATAAAATTTCTCTTTTTTTAGGTGAAATTTGTTTAGAGTCTTTCAATCCTAAGATAGGATTTTTTAATATAACAGCAGCAGCTGTAACAGGTCCCGCCAAGCAACCCCTCCCAACTTCATCTACCCCAGCAACTATCACAGCAAATGCTTGATTGCTTGGGCCGCTGCTGTGAAGCCCTCTCCATTCATTGAGTCATTCATTGCGGCTAGGTGTGATTGATATTGTTGCGGCTTGGAAGATATTTCTGAGTAACTGCTAACTATCGCATCAACAGATAAATCTTGCTGAATCAGCTCTGGAAAGACATGTTCTTGAAGAAGTAAGTTTGGCAATCCAATAAATGGAGTTTTTACCATCCTGCTCAAAATAGCATAGTTAAATGCATTCGTTTTATAGCAGATAATTGGCACTGAACCTAAAACAGCTGCCTCTAATGAGGCCGTCCCAGATGTGACAATTGATATTGTTGAGATAGATAAAAAGTCTTGTGCTGCTTCGGTAGCAAGGCTATGAGGTATTTGATTGATATCCTGATGCGATGCTATGGCATCAGCAAGTTCGCTATTGGCAGCGGGGATTAGAAAAAATATGTTGGGATTCACTTCAAGAAGTTTTTTTGCAGATTGAATGTAAATCGGCATCAATTGAGAAATCTCACTTCGCCTACTGCCAGGCAAAATGCTTACAAAATCCTTGGAATCCTCAAGACCATGTTTTGAAAGAATTGCATTCTTGTCACCCATTTGTAATTTACTGAATGGGTGACCAAGAAAAAAACTGTTCATATTTTTTGAAGCATAAAAATTGCATTCAAATTTAAATAGACACATTGTTAGATCTACATGAGATTCAATATCCTTGATCCTATTCTCGCGCCAGCCCCAAACCGAAGGACTCACTACCTGCACAGTCTTAATTTGCTTTTGTCCAAGCCTCTTATGAAAAAACATATTAAAGTCAGGCGAATCTACTCCAACAAAAATATCAATATCCTTCGCAGCAAAGAGATTAAGTAATCTTTTTCTCAGAGATAGTAGTTTTGGTAAATTAAGTAACGGATCAATAAGCCCCATAACATGAAGGTCTTGATAGTTCATTGTAGAGGGGGTAAAAATACTATGGGCACTGACTTCAGGTCCAGCTAAACCAAATAATTCAACCTCATATACTGCTTTAAGAGATTCAATTAGCTTTGCTCCCAGCCTATCACCGGAGTGTTCTGCAGCAATAATACCTATTTTTATCTTTTCTTTTGACACCTATCGCAATAAGCCTCTTTCAGAGCTTTCAATAGAGGAAATAAAAGTGCTAAGAGCTGGGTTTGAGTCTTTATTTAATGCATGCAAATGCTTTATTGCATCATCAAGTGAATAACCTTTTCTATAAATTATTCTATAAGCTTTTTTAATAAGATTGACTGTATCCGTATCAAAATTATTACGCTGCATTCCAACAGAATTCAACCCTATTGGGCGGGCGGGATTTGCAGCAACCTTTACAAATGCAGGAACATCCATAGTAATAATAGTATTCAGACCTGTAAAAGAATAATCTCCTAAAGAGCAAAATTGATGCACCAATGTCACCGCCCCAAGAATTACATTATTTCCAACTTTGACATGCCCAGCTAACCCAGCTGTATTTGCAAAAACATTGTTATTACCAACCTCACAATCGTGGGCAATATGAGCATATGCCATAAATAGATTTCCATCTCCTATGACTGTTTTAGATTTGTCTTGAATAGTACCCCTGTGAACAGTCACACCCTCGCGAAAGATATTTTCCTTTCCAATCTCTAGAGAGGTCTGTTCTCCGTTATATTTTTTATCTGGAGTGTCCTCTCCTATTGTTGAAAACTGATAAAAGGTATTGCCCTCATCAATTTGCGTTGGGCCCTTAATCACAACATGAGAGTGAAGAACACAATTTGGACCAATTTCAACATTAGGCCCTACAAAACAAAATGGGCCGATAGTTACAGATTTATCTATTTTTGCTGAAGGATCTATAACTGAATTCATATTATTTACTTGGGACGATCTGCACAAAGAATTGTTGCTTCGCAAACATTTTTTCCATCGACTTCAGCCCTACAGTCAAATTTCCAAATACCTCTTTTCTCAGACCGAATACTTGCATATAGGTTAATCGTATCACCTGGACTCACTGGGTTCTTAAAACGCACCTTATCAGCACCTGCAAAATAATAAATACTTCCTTCTTCAGGGGTCTTACCCATTGTCATAAATCCAAGGATTCCTGCTGCTTGCGCCAAGGCCTCAATAATAAGAACCCCTGGCATGACAGGCTTATTAGGGAAATGACCATTGAAAAAGTCTTCGTTAATAGATACATTTTTTTGAGCATGGATGCTGTCACCAAGCTCTACTGACACAATTTTATCTACGAATAAAAATGGGAATCTGTGGGGAAGATGTTTTAATACTTCAGAAAATTCATAGCTCATTTGGTTTTCCTTCTCTTAATAAAGACTGAGGATTTAGCCCAATCTTTTTGTTCTTGGGCAGGCATTATACCGACATAGTTTCCAGGTTTATCAATGCTTTTAGTTATTAGAGTGTGGGCTCCTATCAGGACATTGTCAGCAATATTCAGATGGCCTAGAATTCCTGACAACCCACCCATCTGAAGATTTTTTCCAATGATAGTTGAGCCTGCTATGGCACATGATGCTGCAATAGCTGAATTCTCACCAAGGATTACGTTGTGAGCAATATGTACCTGGTTGTCTAACTTTACTCCATCATGGATTTCAGTATTTTCTATAGCGCCTCTATCAATAGTGCATCCTGATCCGATCTCAACATTATTACCAACAATTAATTTTCCAAGTTGCTCTATTTTAATATACCCATCTTCATTAGACGCATAGCCAAAGCCATCAGAGCCCAAGACGGCATTAAAATGCACAATTGTATTTGTTCCAATCTCAACATTCATTACCAGAGAAGAATTAGCATGTATGACAGAATTTTCTCTAATTTTGCATCCTGGACCGATGTATGCATTTGGCCCAATAACAACAGATTTATGAACTTCTGCTGTTTGGTGAACAAAGAATGATGCTGGTTGCTCAGCATAAGGGTTTTGGTGTGAATTAAACATTGAGGAAAGATTGGCATAGGCTGCATATGGGTCATCAACGATGATCCCTGCAGTTTTTAAATCACCAGAATGCTCATGACCAATAATAATTGCAGATGCTGAAGAGGTAGATAGAAATTTTTTATACTTTGAGTTTGCTAAAAAAGAAATGCATCCAGAGGATGCATTTTGAATTGTTGCAATTGCATTGATGACAGTTTCGGGGTCACCAATTAATTTGCCGTTAACTTTATCAGCTAGATCTTGAAGGCTATACGATGGCCCTGACAAACTTACTTTTTGTCTGCGCCATTAGCAGCGACATCAAGCATTGAAGTTACATCATCTGTAAGATCAAGCGCTGTATCTGCAAAAAGTACATTCTCTCTACCAAGAAGAAGTTTCACTTCTTTAGCAGCGATTAATTCAGAAAGTATTTTTTGAAGAGAGGGGTTTAAATCTCTGAAAACTTTATCAGCTGTTTCACTCTGCTTCGCTTGTACTTTTTTAATAATAAACTCAATGTCTGCACCTTTTTCCTGAATATCTCTTTGCATATCTGCAATCTCTTCTTGGGAAAGAGTTTCAGCATCTTTTTGAAGCTTTTCAGCCAATGCCTGACGCTCGGTCTGCAATAAAGTAGCTCTTTCAATATTTGCAGCGTATTCAGTCTCTTCTTCTAGCGCCTTAAATGCATCTTGAGCAACTTGTGTAGCTAAAACTGCATTACGCATGTCGATCACAGCAACGCCCTCAGCAGCAAATGCTGGGAATGCAGCAATTAATGTTGCTATTAATAATGGTACGAATAATAATTTTTTCATTTTTAACCCCTTAAATGGTTGTTACATTTTATATCAATTGAAATAAAAAACACTAACTAATGTCTAAAACACTTGGCCAATGGTAAATTGGAATTCTTCAGTTCTATCAAATGGGCCATCATTAAATGGTTGAGAGAAACTAAAGCTCATTGGGCCAAAACCTGTGATCCAGGTAACCCCTACTCCAATGGAGTACTTCAGCTCATCTATTGAAGGTTCATAGCAGTTAAGTTGATAATCCTGGCAATCTGTAGAAAAAACGTTACCAAAATCTAAGAAGAATGCAGATCTCATAGACCTTTGATCCTCTACCATTGGAAGCTTAAAAATTAACTGGAGACTTCCCTCAACCAAGAAATTTCCTCCAATTGGGTCTCTGAGTTGTTGGTAAGCATAGGGATTTTGAGCTATTGAATCTGGCACTCCATCAAAATCTGTATCAATAATAAGAGGGCATTCTCCTGTTTTAGCATCAAATTCATAGCATGGAGAGGGAGTAACCCTTGGTCCAAGAGTGTTTGATTCGAAGCCTCGCAATGAACGAGGGCCTCCTGAGTAAAAGTTTTCAAAAAATGGAGTTTTCTTTGTATCTCCATATGCACCTATATAACCAAGCTCTCCATCAAAGCCAAAGACAAGGTTAGCAAAACCCAATGGACGGTAAAATTTTTGCCTAATATCAGTTTTAAAATATGTAAGGTCACTTCCCGGAATGGTTACCTGAAACATAATATCGGTTGAGGCGCCATAAGTTGGAAACATGCCTCTGTTCAAGGTAATCCTTGACCAAACTGCTTGAGCTTTTAAAACATCAAATACTGTTCCTTCAGAAGCCAAAAAGTCAGCTATCTCGCGTGATGGCAACGATCCTGGGTCAATGTCTGTATTATCAAAGTTGAGATTTAATCCAATTCTCTGAGTGTCGCTTATGGGATAACCAAATTGAACCCCTCCTCCCATCGAATTAGTCAAATAATTAGCGACATTGTACTCACCATAATCTGTTACACGATAGTAAAGGCTGTAGCCCCTACTCACCCCGTCCATTGTGAAATAGGGATCAAAAAATGAGACATTGTATGCTTCCTGATAAACACTTTTATTAATTCCTAAATTAAATCTATTGCCTGTTCCAAGATAGTTATTATCTGATAGATTTAATCCTAGATTCATTCCAAAATCACTATAACCAATAGAACCACCTATGCTTGAGGTGCTTTCTTCTTCAACAGTAAATTCAATATCTACTTGATCTTCAGTGCCTGGAACTGGCATCGTCTCAACACTGACTTCCTTAAAAAAACCTAATATCTCGAGCCTAACTTTGGAACCCTCTATCAAATTGTCAGATGCCCAGGCCCCCTCAAATTGACGCATCTCCCTTCTGAGCACCTCGTCATTTGTTAGGTAATTTCCTGAAAATAAGATTTTTCTTGCATACGTTCTATTGCCTGGTTGCACTAAAAAGAAAAGAGAGACAGTATTTTCATCTTGGCTAATTTCCGGATTTCCAGTCACTTCGGCAAAAGTATAACCCTCATTTCCAAGCAAATTTACAAAATACTCTTCTATCTGAGTAATTTGTGCCTGAGAATAAATTTGATCTTTTTGACTATCAATTACAGGTGTATACATCTGTTCGTTTAGCGGCATTTCACCAATCACTGTGACATCATCGATTGTGTATTGCTCGCCCTCGCTGATACTAAGGGTTATAAAGATATCTTTTTTATCTTTTGAGACTGATACTTGAGAAGATTCAAGGGAAAATTTTAAGTAGCCCCTATCAAGATAAAAGGATTCTAAATTCTCAATGTCACCTTTCAGCTTTTCTTTTGAGTATTTATTCTTATTAGATAGAAATGAATACCATTTTCCTTCTTTTAGCTCAAAGCCTGACATTAAGTCCTCATCTGAAAATAGTTCATTCCCAATAATATTAACTTTTTTAATTTTGGCGCTCTCGCCCTCATCAATAATAATTTTTAATTCGATAGTATTTCTTGGCTTATCAATAGTTTCAATTTCAACATCCGCTCCGTAACGTCCCTGGGATGCATACTGGCGAACCAATTCACTTTTCATGCCGTTTAGTGTCGAGCGTTTATAAACTTGACCTTCAGCGATGCCGGCGCCTTCAAGCCCTTTCAGTAAATCTTCTGATTTTAAAGCCTTGTTTCCTTCCAACTCGATTGAAGAAATAGATGGCCTTTCTAAAACACTTATGATTAATGCATTGCCATCTTTGCCAATTTGAATATCGTTAAATTGAGCGGTTGCAAATAAAGCTCTAGAGATCTCAGACACTTTCCCTTGATTCATTTTATCGCCAACACTAACTGGAATGGCCGTAAAAATACTGCCGATAGAAACTCTTTGTAACCCAACAATCCTGATATCAGTAATTAAGAATTCATCAAAAGCTGAGGCCGAGAATGAAATTAGAGCAAGAAAGTATAGGGCTAGTTTTTTCATCTTAGGAGCTACAAAAATTTAGAAATATCATTAAAGACAGCAAAGATCATCAAAAACCCAACAGCAACCCAACCAGACATATAAAATAAGTTTTCCATTTTTTCTGGCATGGGCGATCCGCGAACAGCCTCAATCCCAAGCATCACCAATTGGCCACCATCCAAAACAGGAATCGGCAGAAGGTTTAATACCCCTAAACTGATACTTAACAAAGCCATTAGATAAAGAAATGGTAGCAATCCAGCGTTTGCTGTATCACCTGCCATCTTAACAATACCTATGGGACCGCTAAGGTTTTGTGTACCCAAATCTCGGGTAATCATCTTTCCAACAAAAGTTAAGGTTTTAACACTTAAGTTATAAGTTTCATAAGAGCCTTTTAAGAAAGAATCAAATAAAGACCTTTTTAATCCAGGCATAATGCCAATATATTTTTCTTCAGCGCCATCAGCATTGATTCTTATTCCAAGTGGGATTTTCAAAAATATAGTTTTCTCTCCTCGTTGAATCTTTACATCAATGTCTGGGCCTCGATAGTCTTTTAGGAATGTCTGCAGATCCCCAAAAGAGTTAATGCTCTGACTATTTACAGCTAAAATGCGATCGTTAACCATCAAGCCAGCTTCTAACGCTTTAGAGTCCTCAGCAATCACGCCAACCGTAGGTTGCAATTTCATTGACAAGTCAAAGCCCATAAAATTCTCAGGTGCATTTTGCTCATCAGCATTTGAAAGATAGTTTTCTACCGGAATTGAAACAGTGAACTGAGATTGACGAGCGCCTGTCTCAAACATAAATTCTATTACGCCACTAGTTCCTGATAAAGACAGTAGCTCCAGTCTAATATCTTGCAAACTAGAAACATCTCTTCCATTAATGGCAGTTAAAACATCTCCATCCTGCAAGGCAGAATTCTGAAGAAGGTATTGGGATGAAATTGCAGAAACCTCAGGAATGAATTGACGCTCAACAGAGTTTGAAAAAATGACAGAGAGAATCACTATTGCAAGGATAAAATTAGCCACTGGTCCAGCCAACATTACAAGTGCTCTTTGCCATTTCGGTTTGCTTTCAAAGGTATTAGTTTTTTGCTCTGGAGTTAATGATTCGATTAAGTCAAGCTCTTCGTCTGCAGCTTTTTCAGTATGGAAGGCTACATACCCACCCAATGGCAGAGCGGACAGAGCAAACTCCGTACCGTGTTTATCAATTTTTTTATAAATCACTGGCCCCATGCCAATTGAAAATCTATATATATGGATTTTACACATTCGTCCTACAATAAAATGCCCAAATTCATGAATTGCAATGAGCACTCCCAATAAAACTATTGCTGATAATAGATACGTCATAATAATGAAAAATTTAGTGTAAGGATTTTATCACCTTCTCTGCTTGAATGCGTGCTTGTTTATCATAATCAAAAATATCTTCTAATGCTGTAATCTTAGAACATGGGAAGTTGTTAAAAGTTCTTTCAATCACGCTGTAAATATCAGAAAAATTAATCTTTTTGTTAATAAAGGCATCAACAGCTATCTCATTAGAAGCATTAAAAATAACTCCTAAATTACCTCTCTTATTGCAAACTTCACGAGCCATATCAAAAACTATCTCTCGACCATCTGGGATTTTTTCAAAGGTAAGATTTAATTTAGAAAAATTTAACTCTTCAAATTGAATCGGCAACCTTGATTCTAAGCCCAAGGCATTCGCAATAGGAACCTCCATATTTGGATTGCTCATTTGCGCAATCGTCGAACCATCAACAAATGTAACCATTGAATGGATGATGCTTTGTGGGTGAACAACAATATCAATATGAGATTCAGGAATATCAAACAGATAATGCGCCTCAATAAGCTCTAAACATTTATTCACTAAAGTGGCAGAATCAATGGTTATTTTTGAGCCCATATTCCATGTTGGATGATTTAAAGCATCCTCAAGAGTAACTTTCTGTAATTCTTCAAAAGGTTTTTCTCTAAATGGGCCGCCAGATGCAGTAATTAAGATTTTAGAGATCTCAGCAAGCTCTAATTGCCCAGACAGGCATTGGTGAATTGCATTATGCTCACTGTCTACAGGGATGATTTTAGATCCTTTGACCTGTGCAAGCGGCATCAAAATATCTCCGGCAGCAACAATGCTCTCCTTATTCGCAACCAAGATAGTCTTACCAGCATTAATAGCGAAGTAACTTGCTTCCAATCCTGCAAATCCAGAAATCGCAGAAATTACAATATCTGTATCAGTATCCTCTATAAGGCCTTGAAGCCCATCCGCATCTGAAAGAATCTTTGCTTTTGAGCTTAATAACGAATGCCGATGATCTAAATTTGATTCTGCTATATAAATATATTCAGGGTGAAACTCATCATAGATCTGTTGTGCCTTATCTAGATTTCCATTAAGGGCAATAGCCATTAGTTGAAACTGATCCTTGTTTTGCCTAATAACATTTAAACAGCTATCGCCAATGCTGCCGGTTGCGCCCAACAATACTATTTTTTTCATATCCCAAGGATGCTAAATGAAACGAAGATCGGTACAACTGCTATATGAGAGTCTAAGCGATCCCATATACCTCCATGACCTGGAATCAATGAGCCACTATCTTTGATGTTCTGCTCTCTTTTAAGTTGGCTTTCAAAATAATCCCCCGAAAATGTGAAGGGGATGCTAAGCATAGATATGACCAATAATTCTAAAGATATGAGATCAATTGAGTACATAGATATCATAAAAATTAACACAGCAAATAGGCCGCCTAAAAAACCCTCAAGCGTTTTGTTTGGACTAATTTCTGGAAATAAAGGAGTTTTGCCAATGCTACTACCAACTAAATATGCTGCAACATCAACTAATGCGGTATTAAAAAGTACAAGAAATAAAACAAAAAATTTATTCATACCAGGAAATTCTAGGAAGAGCATTAAATAAATTAAACTAAATAAAAAACTGAGCATCAAAAAGATCCCTAGGTAATTATTTTTAAAACTAATGCTATTAATCAAAGAGCTTTTTTTTGAAATAAGTAAAGCAGAGTACCCAAACCACAAAAAAGTTGCTGTAAAAAGATATAGAGCGATAAACTTCTCAAGAAAATAAAATGAGAGTGCTACAGGGGCTACGAAAAAAATAATTTGCTTTAAATTAATCTTGGTTTCAGAAAGAGAAAGCCACTCTTTAGTGAGAAGAAGCCCTACGATAAAAGTTAAAATAAAAATAATTAAATTATTTTGTAGATATAAAATTCCAAAAATTATGCTAGCTAATAACAAGGCAGAAGGCAGTCTTTGTAAGATGTTGTTATAAAGTTCTTTTGCCAAAACGCCTCTCCGTTTTTAAAAATTCTTTCAGGCACATTTCAAATTCTTCTTCGCTAAAATCAGGCCATAGAGTATCTATAAATTGAATTTCAGTATACGCCAAATGATAGAGAAGGAAGTTGCTGATGCGATGATCACCTCCAGTACGAATTAGAAGATCTAATTCCTCTATTGGCGCTTTGAGATATTGAAAAATGGTTTCATTTGAAATATTCTCTGCGGAAAGTTCACCCTCTTCAATATCAATTAACATAGATTTAGTTGCCTGAAGGATATCTGCCCTTCCGCCATAACCAAGAGCAATATTTAATTTTAAACTAGGCGCTTTAAATGCTGTGCTTTCCTCTGCTTTATTTATGGCTTGCTCTACTTGTGAACCAAAAGAAGCATAGTCGCCAAAAAAATTTAATCTAACCTCTTGCTGAATTAATTCAGGAAGTTGAGATTTTATAGCGCTAATAATAAGTTTTGTAATTCCTAAAATCTCTTTCTTTGGTCGGGACCAGTTTTCAGTGCTAAATGCATACAAACTTAAGGACTCAAGCTTTGCTTTGGCAGCAGATTCAACAATTTTTCTAACAACCTCAACGCCTCTTTCATGCCCTGAAGTAACATTCAATGTGTTTTTTTTTGCCCACCTGCCGTTGCCATCCATAATAATGGCAGCATTAACTCCTGAAAAATTGAGTGTTGAATTATTTTTTTTTGCCATGCTGGCTATACTTTAGCGGCTAGATTTCTATTAAATCTTCTTCTTTTTTCTTAAGCTCACTATCAACAAGACTGATAAAATGGTCTGTTTCCTTTTGAACTAAATCTTCTATACGCTTGAGATCATCCTCAGAAAATTCTCCCGCTTTCTGTTGGTCTTTTGCTGAATTATTAGCATCCCTGCGAGTATTTCTAATAGAAATTCTTGAATTCTCAGCTTCTGTTCTTGCTTGTTTTATGTATTCTTGGCGCGTTTCTTCAGTAAGAACTGGCATGGTTACTCTGATTAAATCGCCGCTTGTACTTGGATTTATGCCTAAATCAGATTTCATGATTGCTTTTTCAATCTCGCCAATCAGCGACTTATCCCATGGAGAGATCGCAAGAGTTCTGCCCTCTTCTACAGAAATATTTGCAGCTTGATTAATAGGAGTAGGGTTTCCGTAATAATCAATCTTAACAGCATCTAAAATATTAGGATTAGCACGACCAGTTCTGATTTTATTAAATTCATGTGCCAGTGACTCAAGAGCCTTTTGCATCTTTGGTTTTATTTGTTCAATGATTTCATTCATAACTAAGATATTAATGTTCCAATTTCTTCACCGCAAGCAATTCTTTTAAGTGCATCAGGATGATTTAGATTAAATACTTTAAGCGGCAAGCTGTGATCCCTTGCCAAAGTTAGAGCGGTTGCATCCATAACCTTGAGGTTTTTTTGTATTGCCTCATCAAATGAAAGGGTTGAGTAAAAAGTTGCGTCAGGGTTTTTCTCTGGGTCGGCGGAATAAACCCCATCAACTCTTGTAGCTTTAAGCATAATATCTGATTGAGTTTCAATAGCCCTTAAGCATCCAGCGCTGTCAGTTGTAAAAAATGGATTGCCGGTTCCGGCAGTAAAAATCACTACAAAGCCTTTCGCTAAAAGCTGAATAGCTAAACGACGATCATAGTGCTCCACTACGCCCGACATAGAAATTGCAGACATAACTCTTGTTTTAACACCTGCCCTTTCAAGTGCATCTCTTAAAGCAATTCCATTCATCACAGTTGCCAGCATGCCCATATGATCGCCTGCAACTCTGTCCATTCCTGCAGTGCTTAGCTTTTCACCTCGAAAAAGATTGCCGCCACCTATAACAATTCCAATCTCAGTACCAAGGGCCCTGCAATCCTTAACAGACTGTGCCATTTGATCTAGAATTTTTGGGTCAATGCCGTGCTCGTCATCTCCAGCAACAGCTTCTCCACTAAATTTAACGAGAAGGCGCTTGTAGGAGAGATCTGTCATTGTTGAAGTTGTTCGGCTACCTCGGCTGCAAAATCTTTAACTTCCACTTCAATACCCTCGCCCACTTTGAAGCGGACAAACTCAACAATTGAAGTGTTATTTTCTTTTAACAACTCATCTATTGATTGATCTGGGTTTTTGACAAACCCTTGAGAAACCAGAGTCACCTCAGATAAAAATCTTTTTACTTTGCCTTCTACCATTTTCTCCATAATAGCAGCATCCTTGCCTGACTCTTCAGCTTGCGCCAAGAAGATTGCTCTTTCGCGTTGAAGTAATTCAGGATCAATATCATCAGATTTCAAACAACTGGGATTAGTTGCAGAAACATGCATCGCAAGGTCCTTAGCTAGGTCTTGATTATCTGAATCAATGGAAACTAGAGCAGCCAATCTTCCATCTGAATGTATATAAGCACCTATAGTTCCGCCAGATGGCTTTTCTATATTTTTAAGTCTTCTTAGTTGAATATTTTCACCTATTGATTGAATCAGTGATTGTCTTTTTTCTTCAAAAGCTTCGCCTAACTCCTCAATAGATTGAGCATTATTGTTTGCCAAGTATTCTGCAACACTATTTGTAAAATCTTTGAACTGTTCATCTTTAGCGGCAAAGTCTGTTTCTGAGTTAATCTCTACAAGGCTCGTATGGTCAGCATGCGATGCAGCTTTTACCTCCCCATCAGCAGCTACTCTAGATGCTTTTTTTTCAGCTTTCAGGGAACTATTAGCTCTCAAGAGATCAAGCGCTTTTTCTAAATCGCCATCAGTTTCAACTAAAGCTTTTTTGCATTCCATCATGCCAACACCTGACATTTCTCTTAATTCTTTAACTTGACTGGCTGAGATACTCATTTGTCTTCCGTTGAATCTTCAACTACATCCTCTGATGGTTCTGAATCTTGAGAAGCATTTTCTGAAATCTCAGTTTCAGTTTCAGTTTCAGTTTCAGTTTCAGTTTCAGTTTCATCTGAAGTTTCGACATGTGCTTCAGCTTCTTCAACTACCTCTTCTTGAGCAGGCTCGTCCTCTGGCTCACTTAGCTCAGCTTCTTCAACAAGGTTTAATGCTTTCCCTGAGGTAACTGCTGCTTTTTTAACCTTAACTGCTGGAGCATCATCATCGGACTGAATGTTAAGCGCGCCACCTTGAGACGTTGCTATGCCGCGGGCACAAGCATCACTAATTATTTTTGTAATTAATCTAATGGAACGAATGGCATCATCGTTACCTGGAATAATATGATCAATGCCTTCTGGATTAGAATTCGTGTCAACCAATGCAATAATTGGGATACCCATTTTTTTTGCTTCTGTTACAGCTATTTTTTCATAAGCAACATCAACCACAAACAAAGCGTCTGGAAGACCTTTCATGTCTTTAATTCCGCCAACACTAGCATCTAATTTCTCATATTCTTTAGTGATATCAACTGCTTCTTTTTTTGATAGTTTGTTGATTCTGCCGGAAGACTGAAGCTCCTCAATATCAAGAAGACGTCTGATTGAGCCACGAATAGTTTTCCAATTGGTCAGAGTTCCACCCAACCATCTCTTGTCAATATATGGTAGGCCAATTGCAGATGCTGATTCCTTAATAGTTTTAGAAGCAGATCTCTTGGTACCAACAAAAAGAATTCTATTGCCTTTTGAGCAGATTTCTTCTGCTTTTGATGCCGCTGCATTTAGACACTCTTGAGTCATTTCAAGATCAATAATGCTTATTTTTTTTCTAGTATCAAAGATAAATGATTCCATTTTAGGATTCCAAAATCTTTGTTGATGACCGAAATGGACGCCTGCATTTAACAGGTCTTTAATTGAAACAATGCTCACAATTTCCTCCGGGGTTGATACTCCAGCGCTTCATAAAGTTGACTCTATTAAAAAGAGCACCCCAACTATAATCTGCTTAGCGCTTTCGGGATTTAAAGTTTGTGTATTCTATAGAAAAGTGGCTCTAGATTAAAGCTTTTTGTTTAAGAAGTCGGCAAAAGTGTAGATGCCTGGTAGTTGTCGACTAATCCATTTTGATGCCTGAATAGCGCCTGAAGCAAAAACCTCCCTTGAATTTGCAATGTGCTGAAAAGTAATTACTTCTTCATTATTTTGAAATTCAACCCTATGAATGCCAAAAATATCTCCAATTCTTTGAGAATTTACTGTTATTGGATGTTGAATTTTAGTTTCAGGGAATTGTTCTAAAAAATTTAAAATTTCTAAAGCTGTTCCTGATGGAGAATCTTTTTTATTTGTGTGATGGATGTCTAAAATTTTACATTTAAATGCAGAAGAGGATTTTATTAAAAATTCATCTATGGAATTTTTTAAATTTGCCATGCCCAATGACATATTTGAAGCGGTCATTATTGGTATACTTTTTTTTGCAGCATTTAAAAGATTGAGATGCTCATCATTAAAGCCAGTAGTTCCTGAGATTAGAGGCAATTTACTTTCAATACAGACCTCTAACAATGATTGAAGAATATCAGGGGAGGAGAAATCGATCACAGCAGAAGCGGCGTCAAAAGCATCTAGATTTTTAAAATTGTGCACAGTGATATCAATCTCATTCTCACAATAATCTCTTATAGCAAGGCCCATACTCCCATTAAATCCATTAATTAAAATATGCAATCGTCTATTTTTTATGAAATTCTTCAGAAGCTTGTTTAAAAGATTTCTTGATTGGGTGATGGTCATCAGCTTCAATTGATTGTGCAAATTCTTGGAACATTTTTATTTGTGATTTTGATAAATTGACAGGGGTTTCAACAACGACTCTGCACATTAAATCTCCTCTTCTGGAGTCTCTAACTGAAGATGCTCCTTTTCCTTTAATTCTAAAAATTTTGCCAGTTTGTGTATATGAAGGTATTTTTAAAGCGATTTTTGATTCAAGCCCAGGAACATTTATTGTTCCGCCTAAAATAGCTATCTCAAATGGAATGGGGGCTTCAAAATAAAGATCCATTCCATCTCTTTCAAAAAGATTATTATTAGCCACTTGAATTGCAACATATAAATCACCTTTGTGCCCACCTCTTGCTGCGCTTCCTTCGCCTGAAAGCCTTACTTTATCTCCATTATCTACTCCCGAAGGAATATTTACAGATAAGGATTTTGTTTCCTGGTTCACTCCAGCTCCTCTGCACGTTTTGCAATGGTCTTGAATAATTCTGCCCTCACCTCTACAAGCATTACAGGGCTGCTGCACTGAAAAAAAGCCTTGCTGCATTCGAACTTGGCCAACACCATTGCATTGATTACAAGTTACTGGAGAAGATCCGGGCTTGGCACCAGACCCAGAACAATCTTCACAAGATTTATCAACTGGAATTTTGATAGTTTTCTTAATCCCTAGAATGGCTTCTTTAAGAGATAATTCAAGATTATATTGAAGGTCTTGCCCTCTAGCTGACCTTGATGAAGAGCCACGACCGCCAAATACATCTCCGAATATATCTCCGAATATATCTCCAAAGTTAAAGTCTTGGAAGCCAGCGCCAGAGCCACCGCCCATGCCTTGAACTCCTGCATGGCCAAATTGATCATAAGCTGATTTTTTTTCTGCATCAGAAAGTATTTCGTAGGCCTCAGCAGCTTCTTTAAATTTTTCGTCAGCAGCAGGATCATCTGGATTTCTATCCGGGTGATATTTCATTGCGAGCTTTTTAAATGCTTTCTTTAACTCGGTATTCGAAGCACTTCGAGAGACTCCTAAGACTTCATAATAGTCTCTCTGTGACATTGGTTACTTGTCTTCTTCTTTAACTTCTTCAAATTCAGCATCCACAGTATTCTCATCACTGGAACTCTCCTCTGTAGGCTCAGCTGGCTGACCTTCGTCTGCTTGAGGGTATAGTTTTTGAGTTAATGGAGTCAAGACTTCATTCAACCCTTTTGTTGCTTCTTCAATGGCTTCTAAACTGTCTTGCTTAATTGCCTCTTCAAGCTTAACTGTCTCCGCTTCAACAGATTGCTTTTCTTCATCTGTAATTTTATCCTCAGCCTCTGACATAGATTTTCTAGTGGCATGGACAAGCATATCTGCGTTATTTTTAGCCTGAACTAGGCTTTCAAATTTTTTATCATCTTCGGCATTTGCTTCAGCATCCTTCACCATTTTTTCAATATCATCGTCAGATAATCCGCTTGATGCTTTAATAACAATGGACTGTTCCTTGCCAGTATTCTTATCTTTGGCTGCAACATTAAGAATGCCATTAGCATCCAAATCAAAAGAAACCTCAATCTGAGGAGTGCCTCTTGCGGCTGGAGGAATATCAGCCAAATTAAATTGACCTAAAGATTTGTTTTGAGCAGCCTGTTTTCTCTCACCTTGAATGACGTGAACTGTTACAGCTGATTGATTATCTTCGGCAGTAGAAAAGACTTGAGATTTTTGCGTTGGAATTGTTGTATTTTTTTCAATGAGTGGAGTTGCAATACCTCCCAAAGTTTCAATTCCAAGAGTTAAAGGTGTTACATCAAGTAACAGAACATCTTTTGTATCACCAGAAAGGACTGATCCTTGGATCGCTGCACCAACAGCTACAGCCTCGTCAGGGTTTAAATCTTTTCTTGGCTCTTTTCCAAAAAATTCTTTCACTTTTTGCTGGACCATTGGCATCCTTGTCTGCCCACCAACCAATAGAATTTCATCAATATCGCCAATAGCTAACTTTGCATCTTCCAAAGCTAACTTAAGAGGAGCAAGACTGCGATCTACCAAATCTTCTACCAAGGATTCTAATTTTGCTCTAGTGATTTTGTGAACAAAATGCTTAGGACCCGAACTGTCTGCAGTAATGTAAGGGAGGTTAATTTCAGTTTGATCCGAGGAAGAGAGTTCAATTTTTGCTTTTTCTGCAGCTTCTTTTAATCTCTGTAGCGCCATAGGGTCACTTTTCAAATCGAAGCCTGATTCTTGCTTAAATTCATCAACAAAGTAATCGATTAGTTTTAGGTCAAAGTCTTCTCCACCCAAGAAAGTATCGCCATTGGTTGATAGCACTTCGAATTGATGCTCTCCATCTACCTCTGAGATCTCAATAATGGAAATATCAAAAGTACCTCCGCCAAGATCATAAACTGCAATAACCGAGTCACCCTTATGCTTATCAAGGCCATATGCAAGAGCTGCTGCTGTGGGCTCATTAATTATTCGTTTGACTTCAAGACCTGCAATCTTTCCTGCATCCTTTGTAGCCTGTCTCTGAGAGTCATTAAAGTATGCTGGAACTGTAATAACAGCTTCACTAACTTCATGACCTAGATATTCCTCAGCTGTTTTCTTAAGTTTTTTTAAGACTTCTGCTGAAATTTGAGGTGGAGCTAATTTTTTATCATCAACCTTAACCCAGGCATCTCCATTATCTGCTTTAATGATTTCATATGGCACCATGTCCATATCTTTTTTCACAACATCATCACCAAATCTTCTTCCTATTAACCTTTTGATTGCATATAAGGTTTTTTCTGGGTTTGTAACAGCCTGCCTTTTAGCAGGTGCTCCTACCAACACTTCATTATCATCAGCGTACCCAATAACTGAAGGGGTCGTCCTTCCCCCCTCGGCATTTTCAATTACTTTTGGCTGTTGTCCTTCGACAACTGCCAAGCAACTATTTGTTGTTCCTAAATCAATTCCTATAATTTTTGACATAATTTTTCCTAATTTTTAATAACTGAAACTCTTGCAGGCCTTACGACACGCTCATGAAGTTCCCAACCTCTTTGAAATATATTTTCAATTTCATTATTTTCTTTATCTGGATCCTTCGAGGTCATCACTGCCTCATGTTTAATTGGATCAAATTGTTCATTAGTTGGATAGATGGGTCTAATACCAAATTTATCAAGGGCAGATTCGAAAGACTTTAACGTAAGCTCTACGCCTTCTCTATCTTCCTGAGCAGAATCTTCAGAAAAATTATTCATTGCATGCTCAAGATTATCAACCACTGGCAGAAGCTCATTTAACAACCTCTCAACCCCATATTTGTGCGCTTTTTCAACATCAACAATGTTTCTTTTAAATGCGTTATCAAGCTCTGCTCTAGATCTAAGCAATGCTTCTTCAAGAGCTTTAACCTTTTCTTCAGGATCCTCTAGGTTTTCTTCTTCGCTGACTGAAGTATCTTCGGCTTCATCAGCTAACAGCTCCTCCCGCTCAGAAGATTCTTCATCAACAGATTCGATGTCTATTTTAGGCTGATTTTTTGTTTTTTGTTTTTTTGCCATCTTTCCCCTCAATACAAGATTATATTGGGATGACTCTTATTGAGTTCAAGGGCTAAAAGATAATTTATTTTTTGGGCTTAACGTACAAAACCATGCTGTGGTCAACAATCTCATAGCCCATTTCTTTGGCGATGGCTTCCTGGCGCTTTTCTATAAGCTCATCATGAAATTCAATGACCTTGCCAGTTTCGAGGCAAACCATATGGTCGTGATGATCATCAGGGGTTATTTCATAAACGGCATGCCCTTCTTCAAAATTATGCCGCATTACAATTCCAGCTGATTCAAATTGAGTAAGAACTCGATAAACAGTTGCCAAACCTACATCTTCACCAGAAGTAATTAACTGTTTATATATATCCTCAGCACTTAAATGACGATTGGAACTGGACTCTAAAGCCTCCAAAATTCTTATTCGTGGGAGGGTTGCCTTTAAACCAGCTTTTTTTAATTCAGTATTTTCTTTACTCATGAACTTTTCGATGTATCCTCTTTCAAAGTATAATCAAATCATCTCATGAAGCAATTAACTAAAGCCTTTTTAATCATTATTTTATCTCTTAGCGGGGCTTCGGGCTGTTCTGCACTGTCGCCATTTAAAGTTGCAGTTTTACAAGGCAATATTATTGAAGATAAAGATGTTGAGCAGCTGGTGAAAGGTCTTACCAAAGATCAAGTCCAGTATCTGCTAGGCACCCCTTTGCTAAATAGCCCAATTCATCCAATGAGATGGGATTACTTCTACTCGGTTAAAGTTGGAGATATTGTTGTAGGTGAAAAAAAGTTAACTCTTAAATTTGATTCTAGCGAAAAACTAGAAAGCTGGATTTTAGAAGAAGAAAGTATGGGCAATAGTTAAGATTCTTTTTTTTGGTTGGCTTTATTTTTTCTTCTTTCCTTTGGATCTTGGTGCAGCAATCTATAAACCTCTAACCTTTCCCCTTCTGACATCCTATAGTTAACAGGTAGAGCTTTATATTTTCCATCGAGCTCCTCACCATTAACTCCAATTTTTAAAAAGTCATCATCAGCATTGAGAAGGTTGTGAACTTGATTTAACTCCAAGACTTCTTGAGCAGTAATACTTTCTGATACATCAAGCTCTAAAAAAATTGAGTTGCTTTGCCTTTGAGCAGAAAAATAAATTTTCATCTCTTTAACTGATCTTCAAATGCAGCAATAAACTTTAGACCCAGTTGGTCAATCAAACTCTGTTGTGCAAAAATTTTAAGGAAGAATGGAAGGCTGAATGTGGCCTCAAAATTAACTTTTGTGTCTTGTGAGTTAATTGGCTCGAGTTTCCATGAGGCATTAAAATTTATAAATGGTCCTTCTGATTGAATGATATTGACCACTAAATCTTCTGTTCTGTTAAGAGATTTGAATTCATAAGTTTTATTAAGAATGGAAAAAACGAGCCTACCTGAAGCCGATCCGTCTTCTTGGCATGGCAATTCTGAGGACTCCAAGCACCCTGGAAGAAAATCTTGGTATGCTTCAAAATTATTAATTAAAAAAAGTATTTTTTTTGAATCGGCATTAAATATTTTGGATCTTTTAAAAGTCCGAGACATTCTTAGCTGATAAGTTGATAAACAAAAACTGAAGCAACCAATACCGGAGAAATGAATCTAATAAAAAATCTCCAAAGTTTAAAAATACTAAGCTGCATCCCAGAAAATTCGTCAAGTGCGAGGTTTGGTTTTAAAAACCACCCTGCAAAAATTGCTACCATCATTCCTCCAATAGGCATTAGGAATTGATTAGCTAAATAGTCCATGGAATCTAAGAAATTAAGATTTCCTATAAAAGATACATCAGACCATTCGTTAAAGCTGAGCACACTGCCAATGCCAATAACCCATGCCAATAACCCTAAAATTAGTGCCGCTGAGAAACGTGAAACAATTTTCTCTTCCTCAAAATATGCAACGCTAGGCTCTAATAGAGAAATAGCACTACTTAATGCAGCAATTGAAAGCAATGCAAAGAAAGCGGGTCCAACAATATTCCCTAAAGGCATATCGACAAACGCTGATAGCAAGCTAACAAAAACTAGCCCTGGCCCTGCGCCAGGCTCTAAACCGTAAGCAAAAATTATTGGGAAAATAGCCAGTCCAGCCAATAAAGCAATTAATGTGTCTAGACCGGCGACCGTCAGTGATGTTTTAAAAATATTTTCTTCTTGAGGCATATATGAGCCGTAACACATAATAGAGCCCATGCCTAAACTCAAGCTAAAGAATGCTTGGCCCATAGCTCTTAAAAAGGTTGTAGCATCAACTTGAGAAAAATCTGGAGCAAATAAAAAACTTAAGCCTCTTGCAAAATCACCATTGATCATCGCATTGATTACCATCACCATCATTAAAATAAATAACATGGGCATTAATAAACGCACCATTCTTTCAATTCCGCCAATCACGCCTGCAGAAATAATAAAAATATTGAGGCCAATAAAAATTGTGTGCCAAAACATCAGTCTTGGAGCAGAAGATGTAACTAAATTAAATTGATCGAGAGAGGAAATTCCTGGGGTCGGAGAAGCAGAAATAATAATATAGTTCAAGCATATTCCTGCTATTACACTGTAAAACGAAAGGATCAAAATCCCTGAAACCAGACCGCCCCAACCTACAGCTTGCCACTTAGAGGTTTGTCCAGAATCTATAGCTGCTGTTTTCATTGCATTGACTGGACTCTTTCTAGCCCGCCTGCCAATCATAATTTCAGCCATCATAATTGGTAGGCCAACAGCCAAGATACATAATAAGTATATTAAAACAAAGGCTCCTCCCCCTTCGGTTCCTGCTTTGTAAGGAAAGCCCCAAATATTCCCTAAACCAACTGCAGAGCCTGCAGCAGCCAATACAAAAGTCCACTTGCCTACCCAGGACACAGTATTATTTATTTTTGTTGAAGTATTAGTGCTCATAAAGAATTTAGGTGTAAGGGTTAAATATAAATGCCAATGAAGTTATGCAGCATATTGTAACCAAGTTTGTAATTAAATTTCTTGCATTTGCATATTTAATATTTACTTGAAAATATTCACTATTTTCTTTCTCATACTTCAAAAAAAGTTGAAGGGAGGCTGCAAGAAAAATAAGGCTCATGGAGAGATGTGAAACTGATAATAGTGCTACTCCTAAGGCTAATAACGAAAATCCAATTGCATTCCAAAGATTTTTATTTTTAGGAGGCTTGCTCTCCCATCCCCAAACACTTCCACCTAAAAATGCCAAAACAATACTCCCATATACTGCCATTGCTTGAATTGATTGTAAGGCTGGTGTTGGGCTTAAGATCCAAGGAATCAGAGCAAGAAAAACAAATAAGCTTAATCCCCAATACATTAAAGTTACTTTTGTTTCTTGCATAAATTGCCTCAAAATTTGCAAATAGTTAGAACAGATTCATAATTATGAAACTCATTATGAATGCTAAAAATAATAATATCATCGTCAAGAATAAAAATGCCTCAAGAAACTATCACTTGACGGACAAATATCAAGCCGGTTTAGTGCTGGAGGGTTGGGAAGTTAAAGGTTTGCGCAATGGTAAAGTTGATGTCAAAGATTCTTATGTGACTTTAAAAAATAATGAAGCATGGGTGATTGGGCTAAAAATTGATCCTCCTGCATCACTTAAAAATGAGAGCATAGATCCAACTAGATCCAGAAAGCTTCTGCTTAACAAAAGAGAAATAAATAGCATACTTGAAGCCATTAGCCAGCAAGGACTTACGTGTGTTCTAACATCAATGTACTGGAAAGAAAATAAGATTAAATGCGATATTGCGATAGGCAAGGGTAAAAAAACCTTTGATCAAAGAGAAGATGTTAAGCAAAGGGACTGGAACAGAGAAAAGCAGAGAATTTTGAAAAATTCAAATCGTTAGTCATTTTCATATATAATCTTTCACCCCATGGGGGCGAATTGGGTTCGACGTTTTTATTGGATTCCAAAGCGCATGCCAAGATTGTGGTAACTCTTGTAAAACATACTACAAAAAAATTAGTTGCAGAAAACGACAACTACGCTTTAGCCGCTTAATTGGCTAACCAATGCAAGAATTGTCTATGGTTTGAAGCATTGGCAAAATACATAGTCTAGTTTTGCTGTGGTGTCTAAACGCAGTAACGCGAAAATTTACCTAGTCTAGCCTTTGATACCCTGCTCTTCGGGTCATTGAGGTGAAACACAAAGAATGAGCTAAGCATGTAGAAGTCAGGTTGAAGAACTAACGGACGCGGGTTCAATTCCCGCCGCCTCCACCATCTTTATTTCAATACAGTCCTGTTAAAGTGCTCTAGCATTTTCTTGTATAGCATCAATCTATTCTCAGGCTTTCTAAAGCCGTGCCCTTCTTTTGGAACAATAATTAATTCATGCTCCTTGCCTGCCTCTTCTAGTGCATCTGCCAGAGCATATGCGTGTTCTATTGGTGCTCTTTGATCTTCTTTACCTGAAACAATAATCATTGGAGCTTGGAGTTTATGAGCCTGGTGAACAGGAGACATTTCTTTAATTTTTTCTGGGTCCTGGCCTAAAGTCTTATCTAAATACTTGCCGCCCCATTTGATAGTTTTAATGTCACCTTCGTTGTACAGCATTTCCAAATCAAATACTCCAATGTATGCAACCGACGACTTATAAAGATCAGGCCTGAGCATTGGCGCCATAGCTGCTGAGTAGCCTCCAAAACTTCCACCATAAATTCCAATTTTTTCAGCGTCAGCTATTCCTTGATCAATAGCCCATTCTGTTGCCTCAATAATATCTTGCTGAGTATCTCCGCCCCACTCACCAAAACCAAGAGCCGTAAAGTCCTTACCGTAACCTGTTGAACCTCTGAAATTAACTTTGAGCACAGCATATCCAGCTTGTGAGAAAATATGAGTGTCTGGATCAAACCCCCAATTATCTCTTGCATGAGGTCCGCCATGAGGCACTACAATCATTGGAGCCTTCTGGCCTTTTGTCTGGCCCTTTGCTCTTGTGTAGTAACCGTGAATAGTTACACCATCAGAATTCTTAAAATTAAAAGGTATTTCAGCCTCAAGCCCAGCATCATCAATTTCTGGCCACATGGTCAGCAAGTACTTCATTTGATTTTTTTCTAAATCATAGAGGTAGTATTTAGTTGAGGAAACTGAATCACTCACAGCTATTATTAATTTATCTTTCTTTTTAGAGAGTGCCACTAGACTAATTTGCTTTTTATCAAAAACTTCAATGTTTCCATTAAATGCTTGAACTGCTTGTAAAATATAGTTTTGGAGAGGGTCATCAGTCTCGAACCAGTATGCTTGAGCATAGCCAGGCATGAATATTGCGCCCATGACCTCGTCATCGATAATTTGTGGGTAAGGATCATATTTTGGATGATGAAAAATGACTTCGGTTTTTCCAGTTTTTGTATCTATCTCTTTCAGTTGAAATGTTGAAGTTTCAGTGCTGTCTAAGATATGGATAGTCGAATCATCCTTTGAGATATTTACAGGAAAAATTTCGCCTTCTCCATATGGAGTTTTACTTAATACCTTCCATTCTGATTTCTTCGAGGCGCGATACATAGTAACGGTGTTGTTATCAATATCATTTCCAACTGCAAACCTTGGAGTTCCTTTGCTATCTGTAACAAAATTCCCTCCTGCAAGAGGTGATTTACCAAGTTTTCTTTGTTGACCGTTGTAAACATTCATCCTTATAGCGGTTGCAAATCCGCCATTGTTTTCTTTACCAAATGTATTCACAGATAAAAGCACATGCTTATCATCATCTTCTAGTATAATTTCAACATATCCATATGAAAATTTATCTACTGCTTTGGCTCTCGCGCTTGTTTGTCTGCTTCTTACACCAAAAACATATGCAGGCTTGGAAGAGTCATAGTTGATTGCAAAGAATTCTCCTCTGGAACCCCTGCCCCATGAGTTGTAGTAACTAATGCTGATAAGCAGGCGCTCATTGTTAACCCAGTAATAATTACCTATCTCCTCTTCTTTAGTAAGAGTAATGGTATTAATAAGACTTAAATCATCAGCATTAAAGATAGAGAGCCCTTTTTTATCATCAGACATCTTGGTAAGCACGCTGATCATTTTTCCATCAGGAGAAATATCAACATTTGTATATGAGGGAAGAGAGCTAAATCTTTCAATAAAGTCATCACTAACGCCAAGATCAGCTAATAAATTAAAGCTAAATAAAAGGTTAAAAGAGAGAATTAATTTTTTCATTTGCCAAGTTTACTTTCCATAATTGCATTGATCAATGAAATTAAAGAAATGATTATAAAATAGACGCAATGGAAGATGTAAATAAAAAGTAGACAGATGAATTGAAGATCATTAAACTACCGCATCTAATATTTAAAGATATGGCAAATAGCAAACAATCACTTAAAAGAGCTCGTCAAAATGCCGAGAGATATAAACTCAAGCATTCTCAGAGATCTCAAGCAAGAACTGCAGTAAAGGCTGTCCGCAATGCAATTGCTGAAAATAACAAAGAATCTGCTACTGAGCTTCTTAAAACTGCTGAAAAAGTGCTGGATACTATTGCAGCAAAAAAAGTTATCCACAAGAATGCTGCTGCTAGAACTAAAAGCCGCCTAGTCAAAGCTGTAAAAGCAATTAGTTAATCTTCACTTCCTGACATTTCATTTGCAATCATGCCAAGCAGTGTATCCGTTTGATTGCCTGTAAAACCTGAAATAGAAATCACTCCTTGACACTGAATGTCAAGATCTCCAATTGTCTTACTTAGCACATTAGCTAAATTGCTTTCATCCTCAGGGCTCAATGTGTCTTTTTTATTGAGCGCAATCCAAATTGTTTTTTTGAGTAAGTTAGGATCGTATGTCTTAAGCTCATTCAAAAGAACTGTTAATTGCTCATCTACAGATCTCTCCGGATTTTGTGGATCAAGTAAGATTAATAAGTGTCCGGTTCGTGAAATATGCTTTAAAAAATTTAAACCCAAGCCAGCTCCCTCTGAGGCGCCTTCAATCAAACCTGGAATATCTGCAATAACAAAGGATGTCTCATAAATCTGTACCGTTCCAAGATTTGGACGAAGCGTTGTAAAAGGGTAATCTCCAATTTTCGGTCGAGCAGCTGAAACGCTGTTAAGGAAAGTTGATTTGCCAGCATTGGGAAAGCCAACAAGGCCAACATCTGCAAGAGATCTAAGCTCTAATCTAATTGAAAACTCATCTCCAGGCCATCCCGGAGTATGACGCCTGGGCGCCTGATTGGTGCTGGATTTAAATCTAAAATTACCAGCCCCTCCTTCGCCGCCCTTAGCAACTAAATAGTCTTTATCTTCATCACAGCAGTCGTAGATTACCTTTTCAGATAAAGCGTCAAAGATAACAGTTCCCTTTGGAACCATTACCACTAGATCATCAGCATCTTGGCCAGTTTTTTTATTACCCGAACCAGATTGACCGTTTTTAGCAATTAAGTATTTTTGATTCCTAAAATTAACCAGAGTATTGAGATTGGGACCAACGCGGAAGATTATGTTTCCTCCCTTGCCGCCATCACCACCATCAGGCCCGCCTCGAGGAATAAATTTTTCTCTTCTAAAGCTTGTGCATCCGGCACCACCGTTCCCAGCCCTTGCTTCTAGCAGAGCTTCGTCGATGAAGTTCATGATTTACTGAGAAATGACGTTAACTGTCTTTTTTTGCTTGATGCCTTTGTATGTAAACTGCACGTGGCCTGCTGAAGTTGCAAAGAGTGTATGGTCTTTGCCCATACCTACATTTTCACCAGGGTGTGTGTTAGTTCCACGTTGGCGGATAATAATTTCGCCTGGCTTTACTAATTGACCACCAAAACGTTTGACGCCAAGCCTTTTAGAATTGGAATCTCTTCCATTCTTACTGGAACCACCTGCTTTTTTATGTGCCATCGTTATTTACCTACGTTAATTTCTTTAATCTTAATTTGAGTATATCTTTGTCTGTGACCAATTTTTCTCATACTATGCTTTCTTCTTCTAAATCTAAGAATAGAGATTTTCTCACCCTTAACTTCTTCAACAATCTCTGCAACTACTTTAGCGTTTTCAATGTAAGGCTGACCTATTTGAACATCATCTCCATCTACGTAAAGCATGACGTTTTCAAAAGCATGTTCTGCCCCTGATTCTTCTTGCATAAGATCGATCTCTAGGGTTTGTCCTAGCTCGACTTTGTGTTGTTTTCCACCGGCTTCTATTACTGCATACATAGTTATCTCTAAAGGTGGCAAAATATACGCTTTCTCAGGGAAATTATCAATACTTATGTATAATTTTAGGCTTCTAATTATTTAAGATGTATAAGACAAACAAAACTATCCAGGCAGAGCTTAGCAGAGTTCAAGCCACTATTAAAAAAGAGCTCACCTCTGAAAAAATTATTCAAGAGATATATGAATATATCTTCAATACAGAGGGGAAAAAAACCAGAGCATTGATATCCTTGCTCGCATCAAAATCTTCAAATGTTAAGTCAACCAAAAGGATTGAATTGGCAAGCGTAATTGAACTTTTACATACCGCAACATTAGTTCACGATGACGTAGTGGATGAGTCTGAGAAAAGAAGAGGGACTAAATCTGTTAATCAAGTTTGGTCAAATTCCTACAGCGTCCTGATAGGTGATTTTATATATTCCAAAGCATTTATTTTAATGGTCAAACTAAATATGTCTGCTGTGTTGGATGAATTGGCTAAAGCTACAAACGACATTGCAAAAGGTGAAATCATTCAACTAGAGTTGTTTGAGAATAAGCAATCAATAAAGCTAAAAGATCTTTTAAAAGTAAGCTATTTAAAAACTGGCAGGCTTTTTGAGGCTTCTGCTAAAACTGGTGCAATGCTTGCAAACATCTCAGCAGATGAAATTAAAACCTTTGGGCTGCTAGGTAAAGCAATAGGAATAGCCTTTCAAATTCAAGATGATCTATTGGACTATGAGGCATTTAAACTTAATACTGGAAAGCCATCTTTAAAGGATTTTAGAGAAGGTAAAATTACTTTTCCTCTGTATTTTGCAATGCAAAATGCGCAGCCTAAGGATAAAGAGTTTCTTTTGAAGCATCTAGGCAGTGAAAAAATTTCACAAATTCATCAAGCCAAGATATATAAATTAATTCAATCTGAAGCTTCTCAAAAAGCTACTAAAACTTTATTAAAGAAATATATAAATGAAGCTCACAAATATCTTGAAAGTTTAAAAAATCATGCCTGTTACAATGAGATGCTAAACTTAATCACTGTTTCAACAACAAGAAAAATATGACTTTCATACCTGCGCCTAGTTATACCAAAGATGATTTAATTGCTTGTGGAGATGGTGATCTCTTTGGGCCAGGTAATGGCAGGCTACCAGCAGATGAAATGTTAATGTTTGATAGTATTGATCAAATAGACAAAGTATCTGGCAAGTACTCCAAAGGAAAAATTGTTGCTAATTTAAATATCGAGGAGAGTTTGTGGTTTTTTAAAGTTCATTGGCCTGGTGACCCAAATATGCCAGCTTCATTACAGTTGGAATCTTTAACACAAATATGTGCTTTACCAATACTATCAATGAATGAAAATATAGGAAAATTTATGTATGTCGTATCTGCAAGTAATTTGAAATTTAAAAAAAAAATTACTCCAGAATATCAAAAATTTGAATTAGATACTAAAATTCTTAGTTATAAAAGAGGATTGGCTGTTTGTTCAGGTAGTGGTTTTGTAAATGGAGAACTTGCCTGTAGTGCAGATTTTACTTTGGTGTTAGAGGGTGAAATTGATAAGTTTAAAGTTAATAAATAAACATTAAATGAAATATAATTTACAACAAACTTTTAAAGACCTTTCTATAAATGAGGATTCTTTAAGTGAAGAGCACAAAATCAATTTACAAAAAAAATTGAAATAAAAATTGACTCACTAAAAAAAATGCCAGTATCTTCTTTTTGTGAAGATTTTCACAAGGAAATAAAATATTATATTGAGGATGATTACAAATACAATAGACTTGGAAGTAACCAGTCGGAA